>ERZ839741.244-NODE-244-length-74158-cov-5.817565_pt1 | contig 74158 bp, 72 predicted proteins | sample MGYA00519880_ERZ839741 | MGnify/ENA primary metagenome ERZ839741 (study PRJEB31850, sample SAMEA3708851) | human gut metagenome | biome: human gut; feature: human-associated habitat; material: faeces | place: China | collected 2014 ...
GTGGAATACAATTGACAGGAGGACTAAAATATGGATAAAAGACAAAAAATCCTGATTGTAGATGATTCAAAATTAAACAGGGACATATTGAAGGAGATTCTTGGAGATGCTTATAACTATCTGGAAGCCGAAAATGGTAATCAGGCAATCCAGATGATAGGAGAAAATATTGGAATTGATCTGATGCTTTTGGATATCAATATGCCACAGATGAATGGTTTTGAAGTCTTGAAAATAATGAAAAGAAGCCAGTGTATTGCTGAAACTCCTGTAATCATGATATCTTCTGAAGATGCTGTTGATACTATGCGTAAGGCATATGAGCTGGGAATCACAGATTATATCACACGACCGTTTGATTCTGTGATTGTAAAGAAAAGAGTTCAGAATACCTTGGGCCTCTATATGAACCAAAAGCATCTGATAAATGTGGTTTATGATCAGGTTTACGAAAAAGAAGAAAATAATAATATCATGATCCGGATTATGAGTAATATATTGGGATCCCGTAACAGCGAGAGCAGAGAACACATCCTGCATATAAAAACAGCAACGGAGATGATGCTGAGACAACTGGTAAAAGTAACAGATGCTTATCCTTTGACAGAGGCAGATATTGCTTTGATTACAACTGCTTCTTCCCTTCATGATATTGGTAAGATCCGTATTCCGGAAGAATAAGACAGTTGTACACGGAGCTATATAAAGAGAAGAAAAAGACGAATCCCAAAGCGGACTGTCTGTTGTCTATATGTGATGCATTGGAGATGAGCAATATAAAAGACTCATGGCGTATATGAAAGCCTTGCAGAAGTTGGAACAGATGGAGAACATGGTGGAGGAATAGAGATGGCAAATAAAATAGTTAGGGAAATTATTCACGCAAAAGGAATTGATATTGGGATTTACACGAAAGATTTTGAAAATGAATATATTTCGTTGACAGATATTGCAAAATATAGAAATGATAATGATCCCAGATTTGTCATTCAGAACTGGATGCGAAACAGAAATACAGTTGAGTTTTTGGCTGTTTGGGAAGAACTTCATAATCCAGATTTTAACCGTGTGCAATTCGAGGCGGTTAGAAGTGAGACAGGATTAAACAGGTTTGTTATGACGCCAACCAAATGGATTGAACGGACCAATGCTATTGGAATAGTGTCAAAAGCAGGCAGATATGGTGGGGGAACTTATGCACATAGCGATATTGCAATGGCATTTGCTACATGGATTTCTCCGGAATTTCAACTGTATATTATGAAAGATTACCGCAGGTTAAAACAAGATGAAAACAGTCGACTTTCATTGGACTGGAACTTGAACAGGGCTTTATCAAAGGTGAACTACCGTATTCACACGGATGCGGTGAAGGAAAATTTGATTCCACCAGAGCTGACACCAGAACAGATTGCTTATACATATGCCAGTGAAGCAGATCTTTTAAATGTTGCGTTATTTGGTCAGACTGCAAAGCAATGGAAAAATAATAATCCGGGTAAAAAGGGGAATGTGCGTGATGATGCAAATTTAAATCAGTTGTTGGTGTTGGCAAATATGGAAAGTTATAATGCTATTTTAATTGAGCAGGGGAAATCTCCGATGATTTCACCACTGGTATTGAAAAAGTCCTGACTGGCAACTAATACAGGATGTTTGATCTTTTCTATTTTAAGAATATCTCCCTGGTGTAAAGGCTCCATTACCACACTTCTCTTCCGATAGGTTGACCCCAATCATATTCGCCGTCAAGCATTAATTTTCCATCAAATTCTGAGGCCCTTTCTTCTAGTGTTTTATGGCGAAAGGTTTTGGCTAAAGTAATTACGCCATTTGATATGGTAACATCTAAAACTTCATTCAATGTAATTCCTGCACTTTTTAATACTTCTTTTGGCAGTCTGATTCCCTGGCTGTTACCCCATTCTTTTACTTGTGTTTGCATGAAAAACCTCCTTACAGATAGACGTATATACTTAGTATATACACGGAAAACAAATTTATCAATACCTTATTCTCACTCCACCAACAAAGCCACCTGCGTAATAAACTTACTCGGATCCGTATGTGCCGGGGGACCTTCGAGATAGATATGCCGACAGGTTCCCTTTAAAGAAAATCCATGTTCTTTTGCATATGCGATCAGTCTGTCGCGTATATCCGGGATCGATTCATAGCTGCCGTGGTAAAAAATGCAGAGTGCTTTTTCTTCCGGCAGTCTGTGAATGTATTCGCCCTCACTCTGCGGTGGGACTGCAATACAGTAGGAAATCAGGTTCGGGTCATCTAACGGATAATCAATAAAATACATGCGTTTGCTGGTGTCTGAGCCGTATTTTCGCATAGCATCAGGGATAATATCCCGTAAATGCTCCTTTCTCTGTTCTACGGTGTCAGCACGCATCGTGCGGCGGTAGATGGTCTGTTCCGGGATCGTGACCGTATGGAGTTCAAAGTCATTGTCGCTTTTTACACGCTGTTTTAGTTTTTCAATATTGAGATTTAATTCATCACGAAGCTTTTCTAAACGCTCGATCATAGGCTCCATATCAGTAGTTCCGTCGTAATATGCCTGGATGTCATCCAAAGACAGACCGAGGTTTTGCAGTACGCGGATCGTCCGTATCTTCGTCAGGGAGTCTGCCAGGTAGTAACGGTTGCCGGTAGCCCCGTTTTTTACATCTGCCTGCAACAGATTTTTTTCTTCATAATTCAATATAATTCTTCGTGTGATGCCAAGGGATTTTGCAATTTCTCCGATAGACATCAGACGATCTTCTTTTTGACTCATAAAACCTCCCAAAAAGCTGTAAAATTTAGAAAAAACTCTTGTATCGTACACTGATGTACGGTGTAATATGATTATATAAAAAATGTAAAACTATGTCAATTTGGGACTATAGATGTAAGGAGGTAACACATGAGGCAGACAAATAAGATAAGAAAGGGGATTGCCTGGCTGCTTTGCACAGTGCTGGTACTTGGAATATTACCAATGCTGCCACAAATATCAATGCAGATATCCGCAGCAGAGAATGCCGCGAGCGTATTTGTAGATGGCGTGGAATTGCATGCGGGCAGTCAGGAGTATTTTAAAAATGGTGATACTGCTGATAGCGGTGCAACAGGTACTTATGAGGACCATAGTGCATACTACGATACGGCGGGTGAGCTTTGGCTGAATAATTTAGAGGCACATACGATCAAAGCGAATGGAAATCTTATCATATATGTATGCAACAATCAGGCTACAAATACAAATATCGTGACTGCCACGCAGAATGAAACAGCGATAGAGGTAACCGGCTATTTGACGATCCGCTATGGCGGATATGGTGGCGGAACGGGCAGTCTGACAGTGGAAAGCGACGGAAAAGAGGCAATACAGGCAGGTTCCGGTATGACTGTCTCAGATGGCGTGGAAGTGAAAGTCCGGGCGAAAAGTGGTGCTACAGCCATATCATCGGGAGGAGTGCTGAAAATCGATGGGAACAGGACGAAGCTTGAAGCAGCGGGCGATGGCAGTACGGGAAAAGGTATTTTTGCACAACAGAGTATTTATGTGAAAAACTCTGCTGTTCTGACAGCTTTTGGAGGTGCTGCTGCTTATGAGTCTCCTTCCGGTATAGATAAGAGTGGGTATGGTTATGAAGACTATAATGTATTTACCGGCGATGCTGCACCGGGAACACCGGCAGCCAAGGATACGGTATTAGATGGTTATAAATACATACGGATCGAGCCAACAGGTGTTGCAAATGTTAAGACATTGACTGAGCTGCAGGCGGCAGCCCAAAATCAATATATCAGTCTTATCAATGTCATGAATGACATAACGATCACAGATACGGTATATGTCAGAAGAGCAGTGACGATCCAGAGTCCGGATGCATCCAATGTATCAAAGTTGATCCGGGGTAAGAGTCATACAGATGTAATACTGGATTTTGATGGTGCCAATGGTCATAAGTCAGACGTCGTTACATTGAAGAATATCATCGTGGATGGAAATAAGGACGGAAATACACAGACTGCATCACCGGCACTTAAATCTAAGAGTATTTTGGTAGATTTAGAAAGTGGTACCGTGATTGAGAATAACCATGCAAAGGAAGGTGCAGCCATATATGTAAATCATTATAGTACGGTGACTATGAAAGAAGGCAGTGAGATACGAAATAATGTATCCGAGAGTGACGGAACGGTTTATGTGATTGGCAATGGTGGATATTTTGAAATGGCTGGTGGGACTATCAGTGGTAACACAGTTGCCGGCAATGGAGGCGGAATCTATGAATTTGGAGGTGGTTCCGCCCGCATGACCGGTGGAACCATCAGTGGAAATACTGCTAAAGGAAACGGAGGCGGTGTCTATAATGTAGAGAGACTGTATGGAGGTACGATCACCGGCAATAGTACAAGTGGAAACGGAGGCGGTGTTTTCGTTCCGGTAAGTGGAGCATGTCTTTTAAACAGTGATATCAATATCAGTGGCAATTATAAGGACGGTATCTGGAGTACAACAGAACAGCGCTATACCACAGGAACAGCCAATAATCTTTATCTGTCGGATTTCGGATCAAATGTATATGTGGAAGGTTCCTTAGCGGGAAATGCTAAGATAGGTATCACCAGTGCTCTCGAAACCTATCCTGTTTCCATAGGTGGAGGAGATGCCAGATATATCTATGGTAAAGGTTATGTGTTGAAAGAGTCGGATGTATCTAAATTTGTCAGTGATAAGGATGGTTTCGTAATAAAAGAAGACAATAATGAGCTTTTTTTGAAAAAAGAAGCTGCTACATTAAAAGCATCCGATTTTCAGTTTAAAGCGCCACAGAGTCTGATCTACAATGGGGAAGCAAAGGCAGCAGAAATATCGAAAAAAAATGGGACTTCCTGCGGAGATATCACAGTAGAATATTATCAGAACGGAAAGAAAGTCACACCGGTCAATGCCGGAACATATATCGCAAAGATCAATGTGGCAGAAAATGATAATTATCTTGCAGCTTCCGGTCTGACAGACAGCAGCTGGACATTTACCATTGAACCGAGAAAACTGTTAGTATCCGTTGCGGATGTTGTGATCGACAGAGGTGATGCAATGCCGGAACTTACCGTCAGAGTAGATGGATTTGCAGATGGCGAGGATGAGAACAGTATTGCAGGATTCCAAAAACCAACTGCCAAAGTAAAAGGAACCGTGAATACAAATGATACCAATGTTAAGAATTTTGAAGTAACTTACAGCGGTGGAAAGGCAACTGCAAACTATCAGTTCGTAGAAAATACAATTGCAAAGATTACGATCAATTCTACGGACACAACAGCACCAAAGATTACCGGTGTTACGAACGGAAAGACCTATTGCAGTAAGGTGACAGTAACCGTTACCGACAAGGACTTAGATACCGTAAAATTAGACGGCAAAAAAGTAACTTTAAAGGATGATAAGTTTACGGTCTCTCCAAAGAGCGGAAAACAGAAAATAGAAGCAGTAGACAAAGCAGGGAACAGGACTACCGTATCGATTACCGTAAATAACGGACATACCAAGAGTGACTGGATCATCGACAAATTACCTACTTCCACGAAAGAAGGAAGCAGACATAAGGAGTGTACGGTATGTGGAACAGTGGTAGACAGTGCCAGCATTCCAAAACTGACACCAAGTAACCCGGAGAATCCAACAAAACCAGATCCGGAGAATCCGACCAAGCCGGACCCGGAGAACCCAACGAAACCGGATCCGGAGAACCCAACGAAACCAGACCCGGAAAAACCAACCAACCCGGAGAAGTCTACACAGAAGAAATATAAGGTGATCGAGGGGGCAGATGCTACCTATACGATCAATAAAGACGGAAATCTGACCATGCGTGCAGACAGTAAGTATAAGAATTTTAAGGGAATTGAAATCGACGGTAAGACTGTAGACAGCAAGAACTATACGGCATGGAGCGGTTCTACTTATGTAAAATTCAAAAAAGATTTTGTAAATACATTATCTGTAGGAAAGCATACCGTAAAATTCAAATTTACAGATGGTTATGCGACCACCAGTCTGACGATTGCAAAGAAGGATAACTCTGACACCAAGAATCCTTCCGATAATAAAAAACCGGATACAAATACGAACACATCGGGCAATGGAGCAAACAATAGCACAACCACTGCCAATGCACAGGTAAAAGCACCGAAGACCGGTGATACCTTCCAGCCGATACTCTGGGCAGGAATACTGTGTGTTTCTGTAGCAGGAATGGCAGGAGTCGTAGCAGCCGATAAAAAGAGAAAGAAATGTCAGTAGGAAGTAAAAATAAGAAGTATTAATATAAAGAGTTCATAGGAAACACAAACTGAGCCTCATCCACAGAAAGAAGTGGATGGGGCTCAGAGTTTTATTGCTGATCACAGAGGAGGGGAACGGTCAATCTGACTAATTATTTTCATATCATAGAGCATGCAGATGAATTGACGCAGATGTTAGCGGAGAATCAGGGCATACAGTGAGGACGGACAGAGCCTGACCGTTGCGATCATCGTAGAATCTTAACATATTACAAAAATCCTTAAAATCTTCCTTTACATTACTGTTTTATCATGGTAGTATACTAAAGTACAGTGAATGAAAAAGGAGGATTTTTTTATGAAAAGAGCAACCGGATTTGCAGCAGTGCTTATGGCAGCGGCAATGGTATTTACAATGGCAGGCTGCGGAAGCAGTAAAGACGCAGATACATCTGCAAAGAAAGAGACAAAGACAGAGGATTCTAAGGATAAGGAAAATTCCGATAAACAGTTTATCGTTGGATTTGATGCAGAATATCCTCCATATGGATATAAAGATGACAATGGCGAATATGTAGGATTTGACTTGGATTTAGCACAGGAAGTATGTGCCCGTAACGGCTGGGAACTTGTAAAACAGCCAATCGACTGGGATTCTAAAGATATGGAGTTAAATTCAGGTTCCATCGACTGTATCTGGAACGGATTTACGATGACAGGACGTGAGGATGACTATACATGGTCAAAACCATATGTAGATAACTCTATCGTTGTAGTAGTAAAAGAGGGTTCAGGAATTGAGAAAAAAGAGGATTTAGCAGGAAAAGTCGTAGCCGTACAGGCAGATTCTTCAGGACTTGCAGCTTTGACAGATGAAGAGGACAACGAAGAAAACTTAAAATTAGCAGCAAGTTTTTCAGACTTACAGCAGGTAGCAGATTATAACACAGCATTTATGAACCTTGAGGCAGGAGCCGTAGATGCGATCGTAGTAGATATCGGTGTGGCAGATTATCAGTTAGAATCCAGAACAGGATTTGCAATGTTAGATGATAAGATCCGTACAGAGCAGTATGCAGTTGGTTTCAAACTTGGAAATGAAGAGTTAAGAGATCAGGTACAGAGTACATTAGATGAGATGGTAAAAGACGGTACATTTGATGATGTCGCAAAAAAATGGGATTTATCAGATATGGTATGTCTTGGTAAGTAAGGAGCAAAGAAATGGCATTTGATATCATGTTTCGTCAGCTTTTACCGGGTATGGGGGCATCTGTTTCCATATTTGTGCTGACGTTGCTGTTTTCTCTTCCATTGGGACTTTTAGTGGCATTTGCGAGAATGTCTAAGATAAAACCGCTTCAATGGATCACAAAATTTTATATATCCATTATGCGTGGAACACCGCTGATGTTACAGCTTTTAGTGGTTTATTTCGGACCGTATTATGTATTCCGGCAGAATATTTCCACCGAATACCGGTTCTATGCAACGATCATCGGATTCAGTATCAACTATGCGGCGTATTTTGCAGAGATTTACCGCTCCGGTATCCAGTCGATCCCGGTAGGACAGCGTGAGGCAGCAAAAGTCCTTGGATATTCCAGAGTCCAGACATTTTGGAAGATCATTTTTCCACAAATGGTAAAAAGGGTGCTGCCGCCGGTAACAAATGAGGTAATTACACTGGTCAAAGACACCTCACTGGCATTTGTATTGGCATATGCAGAGATGTTTACGATCGCAAAACAGATCGCAGCGGCACAGACCACGATCGTACCATTGTTTGTAGCAGGACTGTTTTACTACATATTTAATCTGATCGTAGCGGTAGGTATGGAATATTTAGAAAAACACCTGTCTTATTATCAGTAGGAGAAATGCGATGAAGTTATTAGAGATAGAGAATTTAAAGAAAAGTTTTGAAGACCTCGATGTACTGCATGACATTTCTCTTGGGGTAGAAGAAGGAGAAGTCGTTGCGATCATCGGTCCGTCCGGTTCCGGAAAATCTACGCTGCTGCGTTGCTGCACAGGCTTAGAGCAGGCAGACAGCGGAATGATCCATTATGAGGGAAGTTACGGACTGGTATTTCAGAATTTTAATCTGTTTCCACACTATTCGGTGTTGAAAAATATTATGGATGCGCCGGTCAGTGTCCAGAAGCAGAGTAAAAAAGAAGCAGAAAAAGAAGCAAGACGTCTTTTGGAGAAGATGGGCTTAGGGGACAAAGCAGATGCCTATCCGTGCCAGCTTTCAGGGGGACAGCAGCAGAGGGTAGCCATTGCAAGAGCACTTGCATTAAAACCGTCAATTCTGTTTTTTGATGAACCGACAAGTGCATTAGATCCGGAACTGACCGGAGAGATTTTAAAAGTAATCCGTGAACTTGCGGAAGAAAAAATGACCATGGTGATCGTGACACATGAGATGAGCTTTGCAAGGGATGTAGCAGACCGCGTGATCTTTATGGATGGCGGATATATCATTGAGCAGGGTGATCCAAAGGAAGTCATCGAACACCCGAAGGAAGAACGGACCAGACAGTTTTTGGCAAGATTTATGCAGGGATAAAAATCGAATTCACAAATATAGTTTGCATTAGAGGGAAGGTTGTACTTTTCCTCTTTTTTTGCTCTATAGGAAATACCCAAAACTACCCTTTACACAGGGGGAAAATACTCTTATACTACTATAGAAAGAAAAAACACAGAAAAGGGGACGGTATGAAAAGAACCGAAGAAAAACAGGGAACATTAAGATGGGATAAATTAGACAATACAGCACATGTATTTCCGGTCATTGCCGGAAATGAGATGACAAATGTGTATCGGATCAGTGTTGTCTTAAAAGAAGAAGTACAACAGAATCTGTTACAGCAGGCATTGGATATTGTATTGCCGAAATTTGAAATTTTTCATGTGCGGCTGCGGCAGGGAATTTTCTGGTATTATTTTGAAGAAAATGTAAAGAGAGCTCCGCGGGTGCATGAGGAGGAAACCTATCCATGCCGTTACATTGTACAGAACAAGAATCGGAGTTATCTGTTCCGGGTAACTTATTATAAGAATCGGATCAATTTAGAAGTTTTCCATGTGCTGACCGATGGAATGGGCGGTATCAATTTTTTACGGGAGCTGACTTATCAATATCTGCGTCTGGCTCATCCGAAACTTCGTGAGCAGGTGGGCGGCGATGCTCTTTGCAGTGAGACTTCGTTAAATACAGAGGATAGTTTTATCAAGAATTACAGAAAGAGCAGCCAGAAGATTTATAAGACCCAGAAGGCATATCTGCTCAAAGGAGAAAAATTCAAAGAGCCGGAGTTTGGCGTAATACACGGATATTTGAATATCCCACAGCTAAAAAGTGTCTGTAAGAAGATGGGAGCAAGTATCAATGAATATTTAGTCAGTGTCTTTATCTGGAGTATTTATACGGAGTATATGCATGGGATGCCGGAGAAACGTCCGGTCCGTGTCGCCGTTCCGGTCAATCTGCGTCCGTTTTTTAACTCTGTGACGACAAAGAATTTTTTTGCAATGGTCTCGGCAGAATTTGAAGCCAAAAAGGAAACCTATACCTTTGAAGAGGTACTAAAGATCGTGTGTGAGAGTCTGCGGTCACAGATCAATAAAGAGCATTTAGAGGATATTTTTTCTTATAATGTATCCAACGAAAAGATATTGATCGCAAGGGCAGTCCCGTTGGTATTGAAAAAACTTGCCATTCGTTCGGTCTATACATCGGCGGCACTGGCAAATACTTCTACCATTACCAATATAGGAAATATTTCCGTGCGGGAGGAATATGAGCCATATATAGAGGGATTTCATGCCTATCTTGCGATGTCCAAAGGGCAGAACTTAAAAGGAACGATCTGTTCTTACAAGGATACACTGGTGTTTACGTTTAGTTTTGTTTTAAAAGATACTTCCGTGCAGAAGGCTTTTTTCAGAAAGTTAGCGTCCGATGGACTGGATGTTTCAATAGAAAGTAATGGTGTGTGTTATGAGTAAATGCAGAAATTGTAAAATAGAGATTTTAGACCGTACCGGAGTCTGCCCGCTGTGCCATTGTGTGGTGGAACAGGACGGAAGCGAAAGAGAAGCGGCATATCCTGATGTGGGAATCCGGGAAAAACGTTTTGCACTGATCATCCGTATCTATGTATTTTTGGCCGTTATGGCAGAGGCACTGTTGGTATTCATCAATGTAAACCATCATAAGGGAATCTGGTGGAGTGCGATTACGGCAGGAGGATTTATTTACATTTATCTGATCATGAAGATCGGAATCCAAAACGATGCAGGCTACCGCAGTAAGATTATTCTTTTGACGATATTCAGTATCGGACTGCTCTTTCTGATTGATGAAGTGGCCGGTTATCGTGGCTGGTCTTTGAACTATGTCCTGCCGGCAGGCGTGATCATGCTGAATGTGGCGATCATACTTTTGATGATCGTCAACTGGAGGAACTGGCCGAGTTATCTGCTGTTTCAGCTTTTTTGCATTTTGTGCAGTATCTTTCCGATCATTTTATGGAAGAAGGATGTCATTACAAAACCGTTTTTAAGTGAGATCGCACTTGCTGTTTCGGTATTTTTGTTCCTCGGCACCTTTATCATTGGCGGAAGCCGTGCGAGAGCGGAATTGAAGAGAAGATTTCATGTTTAGGAAACTGAGGCGTAAGGAGTAAGAAGAAAATATGGCAGAAAGTATCAGAGGAAAAGTGATCCGCGATCTGATTGCCCGTTTTTCAAATGATCTGTTGATCGGCAAAAAGATAAAAAGCGGAGAGTTAAGAAAAAGAGCTGTGGATTTAGAACCGGAGTGGAAATGTCCGGAGCAGTTTACCAATACCATGATCCTTATGGAAAATTTTACCATGGAGCTGTTAGAGCCGGTGGAAAATGTGGGCAGCCGGGTGGTGCTGCAGCTTCATGGAGGCGGATATATTGCCACGATGAAGAATGCATACCGTTCGTTTGCGGCACTTTACAGTGAGTTGGGCGGCAACTGCCGTGTATTGACCATTGATTACCGGGTTGCACCGGAGCATCCGTATCCGGCGGCATTAGAGGATACGATCGCGGCATATCACTGGCTGTTAGAGCAGGGATATCCGGCAGAAAAAATTGTTGTGGCAGGAGATTCCGCCGGTGGCGGATTGGCATTGGCACTCTGCCTATGGCTGAAAAACCATAAAGAACCGCTGCCATCCGGTGTGATCGCCATGTCACCGTGGACAGATCTAACGATCAGCGGCGAATCAGTGGAAACAAACTTTGAGAAAGACCCATTGTTTGGAAAAACAAGGGACAGCATGTTATATAACAAGGACTACCTTGGAGACAATGACCCGACGAATGAGTATATTTCTCCATTATTTGGTGATTATGAAGGATTTCCACCATTGCTGATACAGGTGGGTTCCTATGAAATGCTCTTAAGCGATTCGACCAGAGTTGCGAAAAAAGCAAAAGAAGCCGGAGGCAAAGTAAAACTTTCCATATATGAGGGAATGTTCCATGTGTTTCAAATGGCAATGCTGCTGATGCCGGAATCGAAGAAGGCATGGGCAGAGATCAAACGTTTTTTGCATTACTTAGATACAGAAGAGAATGAAATGCAGAACATAAGTAAAGAGGAAAAAGCATAGGATTCTACAGAAAGAAATATACTGTGGAGTTATCATGAAAAAAGCTGCAAAATGGTTGTTATGTATCAATCTGCTGGCATGGACACTGCTGGCAGTTCAGGTTTTGACTGTAAACATGGAGCAAAGAGTCGCACAGAATACGGTTCCTGTTCAAAATGGAGATGTGCAGGCAAAAGGAGAGGACGCAGATGCAGTGAAAAAGAAGGTAGCACTGACTTTTGATGATGGTCCTGATCCGGATTATACGGAGATGCTCTTAGACGGACTGAAAAAGAGAAATGTCAAGGCAACCTTTTTTTTGTTGGGAAAGCAGGCAGAAGCATATCCCGATATCGTAAAACGCATGCATAAAGAAGGGCATATGATAGGAAATCACTCCTATGACCATGTCAATCTAGCGAACCTTTCTAAAACGGATGCGGCAAAGCAGATCCGGATGACAAGTGAGGCAATCCATAAGATTACCGGAGAATATCCGCAGTATTTAAGGCCGCCGTTTGGAAATGAGCCACCGGAATGCAGTTGTGCGAAGAATATGATGACCGTGCTTTGGGACGTGGACCCGCTCGACTGGTGCTGCGGAAGTTCGTCTACGGTCATAGAAAAGGTGGTAAAAGTAGTAGAAGAAGACGACATCATTTTACTGCACGATGCATCGGAAAGCAGTGTGGAGGCAGCACTTGGGATCATTGATGCCTTAGAAAAACAGGGATATGAATTCGTTACCGTGGATGAGGTGATTTTTGAATAAAAATCCATAAAAATGAAATTTGTATTGCTTCAACTTGCAAAATGATGTATATTTTATAAGGATAAGGGGATAAAAATGGATTTATTTGACTACATGAGAGAACAAAATATGCAAAATGAATCTCCGCTGGCAAATAGAATGCGACCAAAGACATTAGAGGAGGTGGTTGGACAGCAGCACATAATCGGAAAGGATAAGCTGCTTTACCGTGCGATCCGGGCAGACAAGTTGAGTTCGGTTATTTTCTACGGACCACCCGGTACCGGAAAAACCACACTTGCAAAGGTCATTGCGGGAGCAACGAAAGCAGAATTTGTGTCGATCAATGCAACTGCCGCCGGAAAAAAGGATATGGAGGCTGTGGTCGAACAGGCGAAGAACAGTCTTGGCATGTATGGAAGACGGACGATCCTTTTTATAGATGAGATCCATCGCTTTAACAAGGGACAGCAGGATTATCTGCTTCCGTTTGTCGAGGACGGTACGATCATCTTAATTGGGGCAACCACAGAGAACCCGTATTTTGAGGTAAATGGGGCACTGCTCTCAAGGTCAGTCATTTTTGAATTAAAGTCATTAGATAAAGAGGACATCCGCATACTTTTAAGACGTGCCGTAACCGATGAGGAACGGGGAATGGGTGCCTACCATGCCGTTTTAGAGCCGGATGCCGAGGATTTTTTAGCGGATATCAGTAATGGAGATGCAAGGGCAGCATTAACGGCAATAGAGCTTGGCGTGCTGACCACGGAGCGGAGCGAGGACGGTAAGATACACATTACTTTAGACGTAGCACAGGAATGTATACAGAAGCGGGCAGTGCGGTATGATAAAATGGGAGATCAGCACTATGATACGATCTCTGCATTTATCAAGAGTATCCGCGGTTCGGATCCGGATGCAGCCGTTTATTATCTCGCCAGAATGTTGTATGCAGGCGAGGATATCCGGTTTATTGCAAGAAGAATGATGATCAGTGCGTCGGAGGATGTGGGAAATGCCGACCCGAATGCATTGAATGTGGCTGTTTCTGCCGCATTGGCAGTAGAGCGGATCGGGATGCCGGAGGCAAGGATCATTTTAGCACAGGCAGCTACTTATTTAGCATCGGCTCCAAAGAGTAATGCATCCTATTTAGCCGTTGACCGGGCAACCGAGTGCATGAAGCAGACGATGACTGCTCCGGTGCCGGTACATTTACAGGACGCACATTATAAAGGAAGCGAAAAATTAGGACATGGTCTGGGTTATTTATATGCACATAATTACCCGAACCACTATGTAGAACAACAATATCTGCCGGATGCCTTAAAAGACGAGGTCTTTTATGAGCCGACAGAGATCGGTTATGAAAAACAGATTAAGGAGCATTTACAGTTTTTAAGAGGCAATCAGACAGAAAACTAATATGATAAAGCATGAAGGAGTTTAGGAGGAAATATGAAGTCTTATCAGGAAATGTCAAAAGAAGAGTTGTTACAGGAAAAAGAAAGTTTGAAAGCAGCGTATAAGGAATACCAGAAGATGGATCTGAGTCTGAACATGGCAAGAGGAAAACCGGCAGTCGAGCAGTTGGATATGGTCATGGATATTTTAGACGTACTGGATTCTAAGAGTGAGATGGTTGCAGAAAACGGAATTGATGTACGCAATTACGGTGAGATGGATGGTATTCCGGAAGCCAAAAAACTGATGGCAGATATGATGGGAACAAAAGCTGAGAATGTGCTGGTATTTGGAAATGCAAGTCTTACGATCATGTATGATACCGTGTCACGTTCTATGACACATGGTGTCTGTGGAAGTACGCCTTGGTGTCATTTAGATAAGATTAAATTTCTCTGTCCTGTTCCGGGATATGACAGACATTTTGCGATTACCGAGCATTTTGGCATCGAAATGATCAATATCCCGATGACAGAAGACGGACCGGATATGGATATGGTAGAACAGTATGTCAATAATGATCCTTCCGTAAAAGGAATTTGGTGTGTGCCGAAATATTCCAATCCACAGGGTTATGTCTATTCCGATGAGACGGTAAAACGTTTCGCGGCGTTAAAACCGGCAGCAGAAGATTTCAGGATTTTCTGGGATAATTCCTATGTAGTACATCATTTATATGAGGACAGACAGGCAGAGCTTTTAGACATTATTTCAGAGTGTGAAAAAGCAGGAAATCCGGATATTGTCTATGAGTTTGCATCTACTTCTAAAGTGACCTTTGCGGGAGCAGGAATTGCAGCCATGGCATCTTCAAAAAAGAATCTGGATTTTATCAGAAAGAGTATGACCATTCAGACGATCGGTTATGACAAAGTCAACCAGTACCGTCATATAAAATATTTCAAGGATTTAGATGGCATCAAAGCAAAGATGAAACAGCATGCAGACATCCTGCGTCCGAAATTTGAAATGGTGGATGAGATCTTAACCAAAGAATTAGAAGGTCTTGGTATCGGAACCTGGACAAAACCTCTTGGCGGATATTTCATTACCTTTGAAACTTTAGAAGGCTGTGCAACTTCTGTGGTAAAAAAAGCAAAAGAGGCAGGCGTAGTCCTGACCGGAGCCGGAGCACCATTCCCATATGGAACCGATCCAAGAGATTTTGTGATCAGGATTGCACCGTCTTATCCGACTTTAGAGGAACTTCGTCAGGCAGCAGAAGTCTTTGTCCTCTGCGTTAAATTAGCTTCGGTAGAAAAATTATTAGAGGCATAAAAACTGCTACAACATCAGGGCAGCGTAAACATGTGATATAGAAACTTCATATAAATAAACAGGAAATAAGTGGCAGAATGTCAGAAATCCGCAGGTATGGTTATGGTAAGGGCTGTACTTTGCGTAAGGGATGTTCTGCCATCCTGCTTTTTTGATAAAGGATTTTCTATAAAAAAGACACATTCTGCTACAAAATATGCCTATGAGAAAAATGCTCCGAAAGGTACAATACAGATAAATAACAAGGTGGAGGGCATATCGTGTTAAAGATTAAAAATCTGACAAAAGTATATGGAGACAAAAAGGCAGTGGCGACGAACAGGAAACGCAGCATGTCAGTGGGGATAGCCGAAGACAGCGGCATCCTATAAAGGAAAAAATACTCATAATCGCATTCAAAATCGGTTGTAACCCATTCGCCCCCATGCTATAATACCCTCAAAGCATATTTTCTTATATAAGGCGGCATTTCTGCCGTAGTCTATTACAAATCTTATTCAGATCAGAAAATTCATGCTTTTCCAACATTATGAACAGCAGGAGTTTTCGAGAAAATAAGGATAAGAACTCCTGCGAGACAATTTCAAACAGGAGGTAATACTATGACAGAAACGAAAAATGAGATCCGTGTTGCAAAAAACCACAAGGACAGACTGTTCCGCATGATATTCCGTGAAAAGAAAGAGCTGTTAAGCCTTTATAATGCAGTCAACGGAACATCTTACACGAATGCAGAGGACTTAGAGATTGTAACCTTAGAAAATGCCATTTATATGAATATGAAAAACGCTCTGGCATTTATCATGGATTCCTATCTGAATCTTTACGAGCATCAGTCCACTTATTCTCCCAACATGCCGTTGCGGGATTTATTCTATATTGCAAAAGAACTGCAGGGGCAGATTGATCACAGGGGTCTGTATCGCAACACACTCATCAAAATTCCAACACCGAGATTTTTAGTATTCTACAATGGTTCGGAAGAACAGGCAGAAAAGAAATACTTAAGGTTATCAGATGCCTTTCAAAAATCGATGGATGACCCGGATTTGGAATTAGTGGTAACAATGCTAAATATCAATCTTGGGAAAAACAAAAAATTATTAGAGCAGTGCCGGACTTTAAAGGAATATGCGATCTATGTGAAGAAAGTACGTACCTATGCAAAGAGCATGAAGAATGTAGAAGAAGCAGTAGAGCGTGCAGTGACAGAGTGTATCAACGAAGGAATCCTGCAGGAGTTTCTGCTTCAGAACAGGAAAGAGGCGGTGGAAATGAGTATCTTTGAATATGATGAAGAAGCAGTCTTTGAGATTGTCCGAAAAGATGAATATGAGAAAGGACATCAGGAGGGAATTATTGAAGGAAAAGTAGAATCTATTTTGGAATTATTGGAAGATATCGGTACAATACCAGATAAAGTTCGTGAAAGAATCCACAATGAAAAAGATATCAAAGTCCTGAATAGCTGGTTAAAACTGGCGGCTAAAGCAGAATCTATAGATGAGTTTGTATCAAAAATGTAGATAGCGGGGGGTATATGTTCAGCGAGCTCCCAACGATGCTTTCAAGTTTCCTTGTGCTGAGCATTTCGATGAACCTCCCTAAGAGCAGGAAACGTGTTCGCCAGAGGACTTCACACTTCCGGGAGTTTCATCTCCATAGCACAAAAAGAAACTCTTCATCATTGTCGGGAGCTCGCTGGGATATACGCTTTCCATACAGTTTGAGAAAGATTCCTAAAGACAATTTATAGAGGAAATAACAAGATTCAAATAACAGATGTTACTCGACAATGAGTGGCATTTTTTGTTTTAGAACTTTCTACACAAAGCTGTTTCCACGGCTATTCCCACAGACAGTTGCGAGGCTTCCGTCGTGAGGAGCACGCTGCCGCTCATGTTTTGTGCCTGTCTGAGCCCGTAGGGCGAGTTGCACAAAACATGAGCAAAAAAGGCGTGTGCGACGAACAGGAAACGCAGCATGTCCGTGGGAATAGCTGGGGATAGCCGCCTGTATAAACAAAGTTTCCAAGAAATCCCCTTGCCATCCCCAATTCCATATGTTAAAATCTTAACGAACAGTATTTCGGATGAAAACTGTATCATTTTGATAATGCATCCTTTCCATTTTGTACAGCATGCAGCAGACAGAAATGGAGGTGCATAGCGATAGGAATAGGAATTATAGGTGCCGGGAAGGTAGGTACAACCATGGGAAAATATTTTGTTACCCATGGCGAAGAAGTCAGCGGATTCTACAGCAGAACCGTAAACAGTGCCAAAGAAGCGGCAAAATTCTGTAACACAAAATATTTTAGCGAGTTAGATTCACTCATTGAGGTAAGCGATACTCTGTTTATAACCGTGACAGACGGGGCAATAAAGGAAGTATGGGATTGCATTGCAGCAAAAGATGTGAAGGGAAAATCAGTCTGCCACTTTAGTGGCTCATTATCAAGTGATATATTTTCAAATGCAGAGCAGGCAGGAGTATCTGTTTGTTCACTTCATCCAATTTACGCGTTCAGTAACAAATTCACAGCTTATCAAAATTTAACAGAGGCAATTTTTACCGTAGAGGGCGACGAACAGGCAGTTGCGGATATCTATCGGATGTTTGAAAAACTACCGAACAGGTTAGTACTGATCCATACAGAGGCAAAAATGCGTTATCATGCGGCAGTCAGTATGGCGAGTAACCATGTCATCGGGCTTTTGTCCATGGCAGTAAAAATGTTAGAAGAAGCCGGCATAGAGAGTACAGCGGCTTATGAAATGCTGACACCGTTGGTAAAAAATAACGTAGAAGCGGCATTGAAGTACGGATGCGAACAGGCGCTGACCGGCCCGATAGAACGGAACGATCTTGGTACGGTAAGACATCATTTAGAAGTGCTGTCAGAAGAACAAAAGGCGGTGTATGATGCGATCGGCACAGAACTGGTCAGAATCTCAGAGAAAAAGCATACCGAACGAAATTACCGGCAGATGAAAGAACTGTTAAGGAAAGAAAGTGAATGATTGGAGAGCAAAAATGAAGAACACAGTAGTAACAATACAGGAAGCAAAGAAACGCGGCGAAAAAATCACCATGCTGACAGCCTATGATTATTCTATGGCAAAACTGATCGATGAATCAGGCATCAACATGATCTTGGTGGGAGATTCCTTAGGAATGGTCATGTTAGGATATGAAGACACCTTATCCGTAACAATGGAGGATATGATACATCATACAAAAGCAGTTACAAGAGGAGCAAAAAATGCATTGATAGTTGCGGATATGCCGTTTATGTCCTATCAAGCATCTGTCTATGATGCAGTCTGCAATGCAGGCCGTCTGATGAAAGAGGGACGGGCGCAGGCAGTCAAGTTAGAAGGCGGCAAAGAAGTGTTTCCACAGATAGAAGCAATCACCAAAGCGTCCATACCGGTTGTGGCTCATTTGGGACTGACCCCGCAGTCCTTAAATGTGTTCGGCGGATTCAAGGTGCAGGGAAAATCAGAAGAGGCAGCTAAAAAATTAATCGAGGATGCCAAAGGAGCAGAAGCGGCAGGAGCGGTAGCCGTTGTTTTAGAGTGTGTTCCGGCAAAATTAGCAGAATTGATCTCAAAACAGATCAACATACCAACGATCGGCATTGGCGCAGGTGCAGGATGTGACGGACAGGTGCTGGTATATCAGGATATGTTAGCAATGTTTGGCGATTTTAAACCGAAATTCGTAAAGCAGTTCGGACAGATTGGCGAACAGATGAAAGCAGCTTTTTCACAGTACATCAAAGAAGTACAAAACGGCGTATTTCCGGCGGAACAGCATACCTATGGGATCAGCGACGAAATGTTAGAGAAATTATATTAAGAAAAGTATCTTATCAGAGGAGGAAAAAACATGCAGTTAGTCCATACAATAGACGAAGTAAGAGCACAGGTAAAAGCATGGAAACGGGAAGGGCTGAGTGTCGGACTGGTTCCGACCATGGGATATCTTCACGATGGCCATAAAAGTCTGATCGAGCGAGCCGTGAAAGAAAATGACCGCGTAGTGGTCAGTGATTTTGTGAATCCGACACAGTTTGGAGAAAACGAAGATTTAGGAAGTTACCCAAGAGATATAAAGAGAGATGCGGCACTTTGTGATGCGGCAGGCGTGGAACTTTTATTCAATCCGTCACCGGAGGAAATGTACTATAAAGACAACTGTACTTTTGTGGATATGAACCGTTTGACGGATGTGCTTTGTGGAAAGACAAGACCGATCCATTTTTCTGGAGTATGCAGCGTAGTGACCAAGCTATTTCATATTGTAACACCGGACCGTGCCTATTTTGGACAAAAGGATGCACAGCAGTTAGCAGTGATCCGCCAGATGGTCAGGGATCTGAATTTTGACATTGAGATCGTAGGATGCCCGATCGTGCGTGAGGCAGACGGACTTGCAATGAGTTCGAGAAACACCTATCTGAATGAAGAAGAGAGAAAGGCAGCATTAGTGTTAAGCCAGGCAGTCCGTTTAGGAGAAGAACTGGTAGAAGCAGGAGAAAAAAATGCAGCAGTGATCAAAGAAAAAATGATCGCCCATATCGAAGCGGAGCCGCTTGCAAAAATAGATTATGTGGAGATCGTGGATGCACAGAGTTTAGAACCGGTGTCAGAAATCCGGGGAGAGATCTTAGCTGCAATGGCAGTCTATATCGGTAAGACCAGATTGATAGACAATTTTATCAGATAGAGGGAGAGCGAAGATGTATTTAAAAATGTTAAAAGGAAAGATCCATCGTGCGATTGTAAAACAGGCGGAATTAAACTATGTTGGCAGTATCACGGTGGACCCGGTGCTGATGCAGGCGGCTGGGATTTTAGAATATGAAAATGTCCAGATCGTAGATATTGAAAACGGAAATCGTTTTGAGACCTATACGATAGCCGGAGAGCCGGGAAGCGGGATGATCTGCTTAAACGGTGCGGCGGCAAGACAGGTGCAGACCGGAGATCATGTCATTATCATGGCGTATGCACAGATGACCCCGCAGGAAGCAGAGCAGTTCTTACCGGCAGTCGTATTTGTCGATGAAAATAATGCGATAGAGCGGATCACCAGCTATGAAAAACATGGAGAGATTGCATAAGACAAAAAATAAGGTTGAAAAATCTTACACAATATGATAAACTTTTTACAATTTAGGCATAGCACAGAATAAGAAAAAAAGAGAATCTCCCTCTTTTTTTTTGAGAAAATTTAGAAAGGACAGGGTAAAGAATGAAAGCTTTTCTGATCTTAGAAGACGGAACTGTCTTTGAGGGAACCAGTATCGGTTCACAAAAAGAGGTTATCAGTGAAATTGTATTTAATACATCCATGACAGGATATTTAGAGGTAATGACCGATCCATCCTATGCAGGACAGGCAGTTGTCATGACCTATCCACTGATTGGAAATTATGGAATCACACCGGATGCAGAGTCAAAACGTCCATGGGTGGATGGATATATTGTCAGGGAGTTATCCAGAATGCCAAGCAATTTCCGCTGCGAAGGAACGATACAGGACTTTTTGAAAGAAAATGACATACCTGGGATCGCAGGAATTGATACAAGAGCATTGACAAAGATCCTTCGTGACAAGGGAACCATGAACGGTATGATCACCACCGATGAACAGTATGAGTTAGAGAAGGTTCTTCCGAGGTTAAAAGAATATCAGACAGGAAACGTAGTAGATAAAGTGACCTGTGATGAGAAAAGCGTATTAAATGGAAAAGGAAAAAAAGTAGCCCTGTTAGATTTAGGAGCGAAAAAAAATATTGCAGACTCCTTACATGACAGAGAATGCGAAGTAACGATTTACCCTGCCCACACAACAGCAGAAGAGATTTTAGCAGCCAAACCGGACGGTATCATGCTGAGTAACGGACCTGGAGATCCGAAGGAATGTCAGGCAATCATAGAAGAAATCCGTAAATTATATGAATCCGATGTGCCAATCTTTGCAATCTGCTTAGGACATCAGCTCATGGCATTAGCAACCGGGGCAGATACCTATAAATTAAAATACGGACATCGCGGCGGCAATCATCCGGTCAAAGATTTAGAGACTGGAAGAGTCTATATCTCATCCCAGAACCATGGCTATGCAGTGGATGATAAAGCATTAGATGAAAACATTGCAGTTCCGGCATTTGTAAATGTCAATGATGGAACCAATGAAGGCTTAAAATATATCGGAAAGAACATTTTTACGGTACAATTCCACCCGGAAGCATGTCCGGGACCACAGGACAGTTCGTATTTGTTTGACCGTTTTATCACAATGATGGGAGGGAACCAGTAATGCCAAAGAATCAGGATATCAAAAAAGTATTAGTTATCGGTTCCGGTCCTATTGTCATCGGACAGGCAGCCGAATTCGATTATGCGGGAACACAGGCGTGCCGCTCTTTAAAAGAAGAAGGCATCGAGGTAGTGCTTGTCAACTCCAACCCTGCAACTATCATGACCGATAAAGAGATTGCAGACGAGGTTTATATTGAGCCACTGACCGCAAAAGTCTTAGAGCAGATCATTTTAAAAGAAAAACCGGACAGCGTACTTCCGACCTTAGGAGGACAGGCAGGACTGAACTTGGGAATGGAGCTTGCAGAATCCGGATTTTTAGAAGAACATGGTGTGAAACTGATCGGAACAACTGCGGAAACAATTTTTAAAGCAGAGGACCGTCAGGCATTCAAGGACACAATGGAAAAAATCGGTGAGCCTTGTGCACCATCTTTAGTTGTACACAACGTAGAAGACGGTATCGCATTTACAAATACCATCGGTTATCCGGTTGTATTACGTCCGGCATATACCTTAGGAGGAAGTGGCGGTGGTATCGCCCATAATGAGACAGAGCTGATCGACATCCTTTCTAACGGACTGCGTTTAAGCCGTGTAGGAGAAGTATTAGTAGAGCGCTGTATCGCAGGCTGGAAGGAAATCGAATACGAAGTAATGCGTGATGCAAACGGCAACTGCATTACTGTATGTAATATGGAAAATATTGACCCGGTCGGTGTGCATACCGGAGACTCGATCGTAGTAGCACCATCCCAGACCTTAGGCGATAAGGAATATCAGATGCTCCGTACATCTGCCTTAAATATTATATCAGAATTAAACATTACAGGAGGATGTAACGTACAGTATGCTTTGCATCCGACAACATTTGAATATTGTGTCATCGAGGTAAACCCTCGTGTCAGCCGTTCTTCCGCATTAGCATCAAAAGCAACCGGATATCCGATTGCCAAAGTAGCAGCGAAGATCGCACTCGGATATACCTTAGATGAGATCAAGAATGCCATCACCGGCAAAACCTATGCAAGTTTTGAGCCGATGTTAGATTATTGTGTCGTAAAGATTCCAAGACTTCCGTTTGATAAATTTATCACGGCAAAGAGAACACTGACAACACAGATGAAGGCAACCGGAGAGGTTATGAGTATCTGCACGAACTTTGAAGGAGCCTTGATGAAAGCCATCCGTTCCTTAGAGCAGCATGTGGATTCCATGATGTCCTATGATTTTACCGAGCTTTCCAAAGAAGAACTTTTAAAACAGTTAGAAGTGGTAGATGACCGCAGGATCTGGGTAATCGCAGAAGCGATCAGAAAAGGAATCTCCTATGATACGATCCATGAGATTACAATGATAGACCACTGGTTTATCGACAAAATTGCAATCCTTGTGGAAATGGAGGAGCGTTTAAGAAGCGAAGAACTGACTACAGACCTCTTAAAAGAAGCAAAACGGATAGAGTTCCCGGACAACGTCATTGCAGAACTGACCGGAAAGACAGAAGAAGAAATCCGCGATCTGCGTTATGAGAACGGAATCGTGGCAGCATTTAAAATGGTAGATACCTGTGCGGCAGAATTTGAAGCCAGCACACCGTATTATTACTCCTGCTTTGGAAGTATCAACGAGGCAGAAGAGACACATCCGGAGAAAAAAGTACTGGTACTTGGTTCCGGACCGATCCGTATCGGTCAGGGTATCGAGTTTGACTATTGTTCCGTACACAGTACCTGGGCATTTGCAAAAGAGGGATATGAGACAATTATTGTCAATAACAACCCGGAGACCGTATCCACAGACTTTGATATTGCAGATAAGCTCTACTTTGAGCCGCTGACACCGGAAGATGTCGAAAACATTGTGCGTTTAGAAAAACCGGACGGAGCAGTCGTACAGTTCGGTGGACAGACTGCGATTAAATTAACCGAAAGTCTGATGAAAATGGGAGTTCCGATTCTTGGAACAAAGGCAGAGGACGTAGATGCCGCAGAGGATCGTGAATTATTTGACAAAATATTAGAAGAAACAGAGATTCCAAGAGCAGCCGGTGGAACCGTCTTTACGGCAGAAGAGGCAAAAGAGGTAGCAAACCGCCTCGGATATCCGGTATTGGTACGTCCTTCTTATGTACTTGGCGGACAGGGCATGCAGATTGCATTGAACGATGAAGAGATCGAAGAATTCATGGCAGTCATCAACCGCTATGCACAGGATCACCCGATCTTAGTAGATAAATATTTACAGGGAAAAGAAATCGAAGTCGATGCGGTATGCGATGGAACAGACATCCTGATCCCGGGAATCATGGAGCATATTGAGAGAACCGGAGTACATTCCGGAGACAGTATTTCCGTATATCCGGCACCGACGATCGGAGAGGATATCAAAGCAACCATCGTAGAATATACAAAACGTTTGGCAAAAGCACTTCATGTCATCGGACTGATCAATATCCAGTTCATTGTCATGGATGGACAGGTCTATGTGATCGAGGTAAACCCGCGTTCATCCAGAACCGTACCATATATCAGTAAGGTAACGGGAATTCCGATCGTAGACCTTGCAACAAAAGTGATCATCGGTAATACCTTAAAAGGCATGGGATATCCGACCGGTTTAGCACCGGAGGCAGATTATATCGCAATTAAGATGCCGGTATTCTCCTTTGAAAAACTGCGTGGTGCAGAGATCAGCTTAGGACCTGAAATGAAATCAACCGGAGAATGTCTGGGTATTGCAAAGACATTTAACGAGGCACTGTACAAAGCATTTTTAGGTGCAGGAATTGTCCTTCCGAAATATAAGCAGATGATCATGACCTTAAAAGACGCAGATAAAGAAGAAGGTGTCGCAGTCGCAAGACGATTTGAGGCACTTGGTTACAAAATCTATGCAACCAGAAGTACGGCAAAATATCTGCAGGAGCGTGGTGTCAATGCCCTGCGTGTCAATAAGATCTCACAGGAGTCACCAAACGTTATGGACTTGATCTTAGGACATAAGATCGATTTAGTGATCGATACCCCGACACAGGGACGTGATAAGAGCAGAGACGGTTTCCTGATCCGAAGAAACGCAATAGAGACCGGTGTACACTGCCTGACATCCTTAGATACGGCAAATGCATTAGCACTCAGCTTAGAGAATGCAAGTGATGAGATGACACTTGTGGATATTGCGACAGTAAAGAATATCTAAAAATTAGGAATAATAGGAATCAAGTAATGAAAATAAAGTGATTAAATTACTAAGAATCAGGAAGTAGATAGTAGGAAAAACCGCGGAGTCAGATGACTTCGCGGTTTTTTTGCTTTTTAGCCAGTTTTGCTTTGGCTTTTCGGAAACGGTTCATCATTTCCGTGACATAAGTGTCGGTCTGGAACTGTTTTAAAGTTTCCTCATCCATCTGGATGCGGTTATCCAGCGTTTTCATCATATCCTTGATCTGAAATTTTTCCGAAACATCGGGATCACTCAGATCATAAATCCGGTTATCCGAAAAACGTAAGATCAGAGGTTTCAAAAAATCATCCGGATTCGTCTCTAAGATCAAGGCTTTATCCCCACTGGTCAGATCGACGCATGCTCCCTGCGGAAGAATGTTGATACATTCACCGAGAGCCTGAACCACGGTAGAGTTAAAAAAGTCAGGATGTTCAAACAGATATTTCATGGTCACAACCTCAGACTGTGGTTCAAAGCCATAGCGCATAGCGGTCATCTGGTCAAAACAGCCGGCAACACGCAGAACCTGAGTGCCAAACCGCCAGGTATGTTCTTTCATATCCGGATGGGCAATATGGTTCGCAGGATGGATCATCTCCGCGATCACTTGTAGCGTCATTTTTGGAAGATGATATTCATTCGTCTGCGGTTTTAAAAGTGCAAAAGCATCTCCTCTGGCAAGACACAGTTTTTTATAATCAGCACTCTCGACATCTTCAAAGTCCGTCAGTTGGTCAGAATCCAGATAGAGATACCCGGTATCATACAAAAGAGCGGCTTCCACTAATGCAAGCTGTTCTTCATAGGAAAAACCGAGATGGTGTGTCAGGATGGCACAGAGAATACCGGTATTCAAACCGTGTTTATAGACAAAATCACCGGAACTTCGGAGATTTTGTGAAAAAATAATCTTGTGGTCAAGGTTTCCAAACTCACGGATAATACTTTTACAAAGTTCAGAGAGCTTATCCGGTTCTTTTCCGGTTACTAACTTGCCAAGTTCATCCCGCAGCCGGAACATATACATGGTCTGGAACTGTTCAAAATGCAGCTCCTCCTCACTTAAAGGCGGCAGAGGTTCGGCAGGGTCTAGAACATAGATTCCAATCAAAGAGAATTTGCGGATACTGTTGATACCCTGAGGAGTCAGTTCCGTGTTACGTTCGTATAAAAGAACCCCTAAGCGGTTATAGATGGGTTTTGCAAGTCTCATACCAGGACATAAATCTTCTGTTTTTACAAAATGCATGATATCCCTCCCAATACATTGGTTTTACATAGAATATTGATTTATTTTAGCATAAACGGATATAAATGACAAATGACATCTTGGAAAGCATAAAAAACTATTGTAAAATAAAATTAGGATATCAAAAGGCGGTTTCAAGTTTTTTGATTGGCAATTGCACAAAGCCGAGCCTATTTTCTCCCAAAGTCACAAAAGCAGTCCCGGTTTTGTGCAATCAGCCAGTCGTTAAGTTGTGAGCCGACCTTTGACACCCTGATCAAAATAATGAATAAAAAGAGGGATGAAACATTTAACAATGAAAAATAGAGGATGAAGCAGTATGGGAAGCGTAAAAACTATCAAAAAAGGAATAGCCATTGCCTTGAGCATGATGCTGGCGGTAACCGTATTACCAACAGGATTTGGAGTGCCAAAAGTACAGGCAGCAGGCGAAATGCTGTATGTGGGAAATATACGGGTAACAGAGGCAAACGCATCGGATGTTCTTGGAAATAAGACTATTTCCTATCAGGCATCCGCGCATACACTGACACTCAATGGGGCAAATCTGACGACTCCGATGAAGGCCGGTAAATATATCTATGGCATTCGGTATGAAGGAGCAGGACAGACGCTGAACCTTGTCCTGAACGGTACAAATACGATCACAACAGGAAATGTAACCGATGCAAAAGAGTGCTACGGAATTTATTTAAGTATGAATGATACCTTGAAAATTTCCGGTACCGGAACACTGAAGGTCACAGCCGGAAATGCAATGGATGACAGCATGGGAATTCTGACCGGAAGCCTTAAGATGGAGCAGGGAAGTGTAGAGGCACCTGCAGGAAAAGAAACCATATGTAAAATTAAACGTATCTTCCATTATGCTTCAGGTAAAAAAGCAACTTGTAAAGTAACGGTAAAATAAAAAGGAACTGACATGAAAAAATACGGAAAACTGCTCTGTGCATTTACTTTAGCGGTCACGGTAACCTTAACAGGTTCCTCCTCCATAGCGGTCCATGCAACAGAACAGAAAATTGAAGACACCAAAGGAAAACTGAATGAATTGCAGGAAAAGAAGAAACAGGCAGACCAGAAAGTAAAAGACCTGCAAAACAGCAAAGACAGCATGGGGCAGGAATTAGAAAATCTGGATGCAGAGCTGGCTGAGATCAGCACTTCTTTAACCGGTCTCGAAAATAAGATTACAGAAAAGCAGAACAGTATCCGTGAAACAAAAAAGCAGTTAAAGAAAGCAAAAAAACGTGCGAAAAAGCAGTATCAGAGCATGAAAAGCCGTATACAGTTCCTGTATGAAAACGGCAGTGAATCACTTTGGATGTCCTTATTGAATGCGGAATCCATGTCGGATTTTATCAATCGGGCAGAATACGTCAAAGCGATCAGCAGCTATGACAGGGAAAAATTAGAAGAATACGAGCAGATGTGTGCAAAGATAGCTTCTGACAAAGCCAAATTAGAGGAAGAAGAGAAGAGTCTGCAGGCATTAGAACAGAAGACAAAAGAAAAAAAGGAACAGATGAATACGCTGATCGCATCCACAAAGGAAAACATCAGCAGATCGGAACAGGAGATCGGTGAGACGCAGAACCTCTCCGCAGAATATGAAGCCGAAATAGAAAAGCAGAAAGCATATGAGGCACAGTTAGAGGCACAAAAGGCAAAAGAAGACGCAGCAAGGATGAGTGAGATCAAGGCACAGGAAGCCGAAGGGGCAGATGGCTCCAAGGTGCAGACACAGGCGGGAGATTTAGAACTGTTAGCGGCACTGATCGAGTGTGAAGCAGGCGGAGAGCCATACGAAGGAAAGTTAGCAGTCGGCAGCGTAGTGCTGAATCGCGTGGCAAGCTCGCATTTTCCAAACAGCGTAGTCGGGGTCATATACCAGAGCGGTCAGTTTTCGCCGGTAGCAAGCGGTCGATTTGCAACCGTATTGGCAAGGGGAGCAGATGCTTCCAGTACACAGGCGGCACAGGAGGTCATCGGTGGCAGAATCACGGTCAAATGTCTCTATTTCCGGAGAAATAACGGAACGATCCAGGGAACAGTCATTGGCAATCATGTGTTCTATTAACTTGAAGTAAAAGCGGGATTTTGTACAAACTATACAAAAAATCCCCGCTTTTTTTCAATCTCGGAAAGGATTTTGATAAATTTTTAACAATAAGGTTTTTGTTGCATTTTTTAACAGATTATGCTATCATTATTAACGAAGTAAAGCTTAGGTTGAAGTACATAAATTCTTTTGATTTAAGCTTCGAGTAGTAAGGAATAAATTAAAAACTCAGCAGTTTTTCAATTTATTTTTTTTAAGTATGAGATTGTTAAAAAATTAACATCTCATCCACACAAAGAAATCATAAAAAGGAGAAGAAGAAATGGCAGAAAAAGTAGTTTTAGCAGGCGCATGTCGTACAGCAATCGGAACTATGGGAGGAGCTTTAAGCACAACTCCGGCTCCAGTTTTAGGATCTATCGTTATTAAAGAAGCATTAAACAGAGCTGGTGTACCAGCAGAAAAAGTTGATCACGTATATATGGGATGTGTAATCCAGGCAGGATTAGGCCAGAACGTAGCACGTCAGGCTTCCATCAAAGCAGGATTACCAATCGAGACACCGGCAGTTACAGTAAACGTTGTATGTGGTTCTGGTCTGAACTGCGTAAACATGGCTGCACAGATGATTAAAGCAGGAGATGCTGACATCGTAGTAGCAGGTGGTATGGAAAATATGTCTATGGCACCATACGCAGATATGAGCGGACGTTATGGACACAGAATGAACAACGCTACTTTAGTAGATACCATGGTAAACGATGCATTATGGGATGCATTCAACAACTACCACATGGGAATCACAGCAGAGAACGTAGCAGAGCAGTGGGGCTTAACTCGTGAGCAGTTAGACGAGTTCGCAGCAACTTCACAGCAGAAATGCGAAGCAGCTCAGAAAGCTGGAAAATTCAAAGATGAGATCGTTCCTGTAGAAGTTAAGAAGAAAAAAGAGACTGTTATCGTAGATACAGACGAAGGACCACGTCCTGGAACAACAAAAGAGAGCATCTCCAAATTACGCCCGGCATTCAAGCCAGACGGAATTGTTACAGCAGCTAACGCTTCCGGAATCAATGACGGAGCAGCAGCAGTTGTTGTTATGAGCGAGAAAGCAGCAAAAGAATTAGGCGTTAAACCAATGGCTACATTCGTAGCAGGAGCACTTGGCGGAGTTGACCCATCTATCATGGGTGTTGGACCGGTTGCTTCCACAAAGAAAGTATTTGCTAAGACAGGCTTAACAATTGATGATATGGACTTAGTAGAAGCTAACGAAGCATTCGCAGCACAGTCCTTAGCAGTAGCACATGACTTAAACTTCGATATGAGCAAAGTTAACGTAAACGGTGGTGCGATCGCACTTGGACATCCGGTAGGAGCTTCAGGATGCCGTATCCTTGTTACACTGTTACACGAGATGCAGAGAAGAGACGCTAAGAAAGGTCTTGCAACACTTTGCATCGGTGGTGGAATGGGATGCTCTACTATCGTTGAGAGAGACTAATCGACAACAGGTATCAATAGCCGGTGTCTGATGACACCGGCATCAAAAGTTAATAAAATTCCATAAGGAGGAACTGACATGAAAGTTGGTATTATTGGAGCAGGAACCATGGGTTCCGGTATTGCACAGGCATTTGCACAGACAGAAGGATATGAAGTATGCTTATGTGATATTAATGACGAATTTGCAGCAAACGGAAAAGCTAAAATTGCAAAAGGATTTGAGAAGAGAGTTGCAAAAGGCAAAATGGAGCAGGCAGCTGCAGATGCTATCTTAAACAAAATCGTTACAGGTACAAAAGAAATTTGTACAGATTGTGACTTAATCGTTGAGGCAGCTCTTGAGGTAATGGATGTTAAAAAACAGACATTCAAAGAGTTACAGGATATCGTAAAGAAAGATTGTATCTTCGCTACAAATACATCTTCCCTTTCTATCACAGAAATCGGTGCAGGAATTGACAGACCGGTAATCGGTATGCATTTCTTCAACCCGGCTCCTGTTATGAAACTGATCGAGGTTATCAAAGGCGAGAATACACCGGACGAGTTAAAAGACAAGATCGTTGCTATTTCTAAAGAGATCGGTAAGACTCCTGTAGAAGTAAACGAAGCTGCTGGTTTCGTTGTAAACAGAATCTTAATCCCATATGTAAACGAAGGTGTTGGCATCCTTGCTGACGGCGTTGCTTCTGTAGAAGGAATCGACACAGCTATGAAATTAGGTGCAAACCATCCAATGGGACCATTAGAGTTAGGTGACTTAATCGGATTAGATATCTGCCTTGCTATCATGAACGTATTATATGATGAGACAGGCGATCCTAAATACCGCCCACATCCATTACTTAAGAAAATGGTACGTGCAGGCAAATTAGGACGTAAGACAGGCATCGGATTCTACGACTATTCAAAATAATAAGATGAGCAGAAGGAATAACGGGGAACATTCCCCGCTGTTCCGTATATGAAATACCTCAAGATGAAACAAGCATTTTGGGGAATTTGCTCGTTTTAAAATAAATAAAGTAAATGGAGGAATATAAATCATGGATTTTTGTTTAGATAAAAAACATGAAATGGCGAGAACTCTTTTCAAAGAATTCGCTGAGACAGAAGTAAAACCTCTCGCTCAGGAGGTTGACGAGACAGAACATTTCCCGGCAGGAACTGTTGAGAAAATGGCAAAAGCAGGCTTTATGGGAATTCCTGTACCAAAGGAGTACGGCGGACAGGGATGTGATCCTCTTACATATACCATGTGTGTAGAAGAGTTATCAAAAGTTTGTGCAACAACAGGCGTTATCGTATCTGCACATACATCTCTTTGCATCGACCCGATCATGACATATGGTACAGAAGAGCAGAAGAAAAAATATGTAACACCACTTGCAAAAGGTGAAAAACTTGGTGCTTTCGGTTTAACAGAGCCGGGTGCTGGTACAGATGCTCAGGGATGCCAGACAAAAGCAGTTTTAGATGGTGATGAGTGGGTATTAAACGGATCTAAATGTTTCATCACAAACGGTGAAGTTGCAGACGTATATATCATCATTGCTATCACAAGCGTAACAGAGGATAAGAGAGGAAGAAAGAAAAAGAACTTCTCCGCATTTATCGTAGAAAAAGGTGCTCCGGGATTCTCCTTCGGAACAAAAGAGAAGAAGATGGGTATCCGTGGTTCATCCACATATGAGTTAATCTTTGAGGATTGCAGAATTCCAAAAGATGCTTTATTAGGACCTGAAGGAAAAGGTTTCCCAATCGCAATGCATACATTAGACGGTGGACGTATCGGTATCGCTGCTCAGGCTCTTGGTATTGCTGAAGGTGCATTAGATGCAACTATCGCATATGTAAAAGAGAGAAAACAGTTCGGTCGTACAATCGCTCAGCAGCAGAACACTCAGTTCCAGTTAGCTGATATGGCAGCAAAGATTGATGCAGCAAAATTCCTTGTATATAGAGCAGCTATGGCAAAAGCAACACAGAAAGTATATTCTGTAGAAGCAGCTAAAGCAAAATTATTTGCAGCTGAGACCGCTATGGACGTAACAACAAGATGCGTTCAGTTATTCGGTGGATACGGATACATCAGAGAGTACGATGTAGAGCGTATGATGCGTGATGCTAAGATCACAGAGATCTACGAAGGAACTTCAGAAGTTCAGCGTATGGTTATCTCTGGTGCTTTATTAAAATAATCGCGATTCCAGCGGATTGAAAATGAAGTCATTAAATCAAACATAAGGAGTGAAATTACCGTGAAAATAGTTGTATGTGTAAAACAGGTACCGGATACAAAAGGCGGAGTTAAATTTAATCCGGACGGTACATTAGACAGAGGTGCGATGCTTACAATCATGAACCCAGACGATAAAGCTGGTTTAGAGGCAGCACTGAGAATTAAAGATGAGTACGGCGCAGAGGTTACTGTACTTACAATGGGTCTTCCAAAAGCAGAGGAAGTTCTTCGTGAAGCTATGGCAATGGGAGCTGACAAGGGAATCCTTGTAACAGATAGAGTATTAGGTGGAGCTGATACATGGGCTACATCTACAACTATCGCAGGAGCTCTTAGAAACATCGATTATGATTTAATCATTACAGGTCGTCAGGCTATCGATGGTGATACTGCACAGGTTGGACCACAGATCGCAGAGCATTTAAATCTTCCTGTAATCTCTTATGCACAGGATATCAAGATTGATGGAGATTCTGTTATCGTACAGCGTCAGTATGAAGACAGATACCATGAATTAAAAGCAAAAATGCCTTGCTTGATTACAGCATTATCTGAGTTAAACCAGCCACGTTACATGACTCCGGGCGGAATCTTCGATGCTTATGATCAGGAGATTACTGTATGGGGCAGAGCTGACTTAAAAGACGTAGATGATTCTGACCTTGGATTAAAAGGTTCTCCTACACAGATCGCAAAAGCATCTGACAAAGTTCGTAAAGGTGCAGGCGAAAAAGTTACTCTTGATGCAACAGAGTCTGTTGACTACATCATGGGTAAATTAAAAGAGAAACATGTAATCTAATAAGAATAAGGAAAAGTGGTGAATAAAAGTGGAAAAAATGAACTTAGAGGAATATAAAGGAGTATTTGTCTTTGCACAGCAGGTTGACAATGAGTTAACCCCAATCGCTTTTGAGTTAATTGGAAAGGGTAAAGACTTAGCAAAAGATTTAAACACTGATGTTACAGCTGTACTTATTGGTTCCGACGTAAAGAGCCTTGCTGACGAGTTAGCAGAGTACGGTGCTGACAAAGTTATCGTTGTAGACGATCCTGAATTAAAAGACTACAGAACAGAGCCATATGCTCATGCACTTGCATCTGTAATCAAAGAGTACAAACCGGAGATCATGTTAGTAGGTGCTACAGCAATCGGTAGAGATTTAGGACCTCGTGTATCCGCAAGAGTTAAAACAGGTTTAACAGCAGATTGTACTGTACTTGAAATCGGTGAGTTCAAAGGCGTTGCAAACCAGTTATTAATGACTCGTCCTGCATTCGGTGGTAACACAATCGCTACTATCGCTTGCCCTAACACACGTCCTCAGATGGCAACAGTACGTCCGGGCGTTATGCAGAAATTAGAGCCTGTAAAAGGTGCTAAAGCAGAAGTTATCGAGTACAACCCAGGATTTACTCCTGACAACAAATATGTTGAAATTTTAAAAGTTGTAAAAGAAGCTAAGAGTGCAGAGAACATCATGGACGCTAAGATCTTAGTATCCGGTGGTCGTGGAGTTGGTTCTGCAGAGAACTTCAAAATGCTTCAGGATTTAGCAGATGTACTTGGCGGAATGGTTAGCTGCTCTCGTGCAGTAGTAGAGAATGGCTGGAAACCAGTTGATGTTCAGGTAGGTCAGACAGGTAAGACTGTACGTCCTAACTTATACTTCGCAATCGGTATTTCCGGAGCAATCCAGCACGTTGCAGGTATGGAAGAATCTGATATCATCATCGCAATCAACAAAGATGAGGATGCTCCAATCTTTGATGTAGCTGATTACGGTATCGTTGGAGACTTAAACAAGATCGTTCCAGCATTAACAGAGGCTTTAAAAGCAGAGTTAAATAAATAATCAGAATGATATAAGACTTAGAGGGACTGTCACATGAATGTGTGGCAGTCCTTTTTTGCGTTATAGGATTAGGGAATATTGTTTTCTTATAGAGAAAAAAGTCCTTCGGGCGAAGATGCACAGTTCGCGGAGAAGTAAATAGCTGCTATGCAGCACCACTCGCGCGCGGAACAAAAACTGTGCTATTGAAAACATAGATAATTTATGATAGAATAAAGCAACTGAAAAACAGTTGCAAAGTGGGAGGTGATAATTATAAATGCCAAAGAAAAGGGAACTGATTGAAAAATTATGTAGAAAGCCAATGCCAAAGAATTTTACAACAAGGGAATTGGATATGTTGATGGGGAAATGCGGTTGTGAGAAATTTTCAGGAGGAAGAGGTTCGGGAATAGGATTTGTTCATTTGGAGACAAAGCGTATTTTACAGTTTGATGAACCTCATCCGGAACATGAGTTGTATGCATATCAAGTAAAAAAGACGATACAATTTCTAAAAGATATAGATGAGATATAACAGATGAGATTTTTGATAGGAGGAAAAAATGAGTTCAATGCTGGAATACAAGGGTTATCATGCAACGGTTGAGTATGATGCAGAAGATGATATATTTGTGGGAGAGGTATTTGGTATTGCAGATTCTTTGAATTTTCATGGAACATCCGTGGAAGAACTGAAAGCAATGTTTCGACAAAGCATTGATAATTATTTAGAGTTATGTAAACAAATAGGTAAAAATCCAGAAAAAGAATTTCGGGGAAGTTTTAATGTAAGAATATCACCGGAGTTGCATCGTAAGGCAGCTTTGGAAGCAGAAAAGCAAAAGATAACATTAAATCAATATGTCCTCAAGGCGATTGAAAAATCTTTTAAGCAGGAGAAGCTGGAAAATAGTAAAACGATTATTTATATGCCGTATGAGACAGCCAAAGTAGATTGGTTAAGCGGGGATGACCAGATGAGATTTGAAGGACACTATAAGAAAGGGATGTCATTAATAAAAGAGGAGAATGTATCTTATGTCAAAAATTAAAGATATAAAATTACTAAAAGCAGAGATAAATATCATGCGGAATATGCCGAAACAATGTGAATTAAAAGTAAAACGCAAAGCACAGATTAGTGCGCCGAAGGAAGAGGGAGACAGGACTGCTTTATTGAATTTAGGATTAAGTGTAGAGACAATAGAGAGTGAAGGCATTAAAATAGAGTTAGAGGCGGATACCATTTTGGAATTTGAAACGATTCCGGAGGATTATGTTAAAATCGGTGAGGAAATCTGTGTACCAATGGTACAGAAAGAGATGTTAAAAAGATTAGATGAGATGTTGGTTCAAATGGGGTATGAAAAGCTGCATTTGAGCGAAAAACTATAGACACAATTAATATGTGAAAAAATTAACAATAACTCTTGCAAACTGGTTTCTTTTATAATATTATAGAGTGAGTGTGAGCGAGTCAATATGTTACATGTTTGACGAGCGGCAAATAATGAGCAGATCCTGCTCATAATACACTAATGTGTCTGGTGTCAAATGGTTCGTAATAGAAACTAGGACGACCAATGATACCGTTGTGACAGAAAAACCAGGAAAGAGAGGAAGAGACCATGAGAAAAAATGGAAAACTGAATACCACTTATATGGTAGAGATGGCATTATTAATTGCGATCATTTTAATTATGGCTTTTACCCCTATCGGTTACATTAAGACATTCGGATTAGAAATTACGCTGATTGTTGTTCCGGTGGCGGTAGGAGCTGTAGTGTTAGGACCGGCTGCAGGTGCAATTTTAGGAGGCGTATTTGGACTTACAAGTTTTATACAGTGCTTCGGAATGAGCGCATTTGGAGCGATGCTCTTAAGCATTAATCCGGCAGGAACATTTGTTGTATGTTTTGTAACACGTCTTGTAATGGGATGGTTGACAGGACTGATCGCACAGGGATTGAAAAAGGTAAAAGCATTAAAAGGAGCATCTGTCTTTATTGCAAACCTTTGCTGTCCACTGTTGAATACCCTGTTGTTTATGACAACACTGATCCTGTTCTTCTACCAGACAGAATTTATCCAGGGACTTGCAAAAAATATGAAAGTGGCAAATCCGTTTGCCTTTGTTATTGCATTCGTTGGAGTGAACGGTTTAGTTGAGGCAGCGGCATGTTTCGTAGTTGGAAGTGCAATTACAAAAGCGTTACAGCATTCCGTAAATAAATAGAATAGATGCAGGAAAACCTGTTTGAGAAAAATACCTCTGAAACGATGTCGTGATATGTTCCGTATTGACACATATCTGTGATAGAACATTCGTATCAGGGGTATTTTGTATATAGAGAATATTTTGTGTGGAGATATTTCATATGAAGAACATTCTATATCGAAGATATTTCATATTGAGAGTATTTCGCATTAGAAGTATTCTTTGCTAGTGAATTTTGTGGTAGAATGAACACAGAGTGTAAAGCAAGGAGGAACGAAAAGTGGCAAACAAAAAGCTGATATCGTGGAATGTCAATGGTTTACGCGCCTGCATGGGAAAGGGATTCATGGAATTTTTTGAGCAGGCGGATGCGGATATTTTTTGCCTGCAGGAGATCAAACTGCAGGAAGGACAGATAGATTGGAAAAAAGAAGGCTATTATGCCTATTGGAATTATGCAGAGAAAAAGGGCTATTCGGGAACAGCCATATTTACCAAAGAGGAACCGTTAGAGGTCACTTATGGATTAGGAATTGAAGAGCATGATAAGGAAGGACGGGTGATCACATTAGAATTCCCGGAGTACTATCTGATCACCGTGTATACACCGAATTCCCAGAGTGAGCTTGCAAGACTGGACTATCGGATGAAGTGGGAAGATGATTTCAGGGAATATCTATTGCAACTTCGGAAAAATAAACCGGTCATTGTCTGCGGGGACATGAACGTGGCACATAAGGAGATTGATTTAAAAAATCCAAAGACAAACAGAAAAAATGCCGGATTTACAGATAAAGAGCGGACAAAGATGACGGAGCTTTTAGAGAGTGGCTTTATTGATACGTTCCGCTATTTTTATCCTGATATGGAGCAGATTTATTCCTGGTGGTCGTATCGTTTTAAGGCAAGAGAGAAAAATGCCGGATGGCGGATTGATTATTTTTTAGTGTCAGAAGAGTACAAAGAGCATTTAGCAGATGCTAAGATCCATACGGAGGTCTTTGGCTCCGACCATTGTCCGGTCGAACTGGATCTGAAATAGGAAGGACAGAAAAATATGGTATACACGATCACTTGTAATCCATCGCTGGACTATGGTGTTACCGTGGAGAATTTTCAGATGGGGCATACGAACCGGACCGTGACCGAACAGATGAATGTTGGTGGCAAGGGGATCAATGTATCCATTGTATTAAAACATCTGGGGATTCCTACAAAAATACTGGGATTTACAGCAGGATTTACGGGAAGAGAGATAGAAAAGAGAATTAAAGAGCAGGAAATCGAGGCAGAATGGATACGGCTGCCGCAGGGAGATTCCCGCATTAATGTCAAATTACTTTCTAACGAAGGAACGGAGATTAACGGACAAGGTCCTGGCATTTCTAAAAAAGAGGTGCAGGAGCTAGAGGAAAAATTAGGCATTCTTACAAAAGAAGATGTCCTGGTTTTAGCAGGCAATGTACAAAAGAGCTTAGGACAGACATTTTATGCAGATATGATGAAGAAGTTGAAGGATAGACAGATACGGACCGTGGTGGATGCATCCGGGGAACTTCTAAAAGCAGTACTGCCTTATCATCCGTTTTTGATCAAACCGAATCAGGATGAATTAGAGGGACTGTTTCAGGTCAAAATGAGTACGAAAGAAGAAATGTTTGCCTATGCGAAACAGTTGCAGGAAATGGGAGCATGCAATGTATTGATCTCTTTAGGGGGAGATGGTGCGTTGCTTTTGACAGAACATGGAGAGCAGATGCAGTTAGATGCTCCAAAGGGCGAGGTGCAAAATGCAGTTGGTGCAGGAGATTCCATGGTGGCAGGTTTTTTAGCCGGATATATGGAGCATGCTTCCTATGAAGAGGCATTTCAAATGGCAGTTGCAGCAGGAAGTGCCAGTGCATTTTCAGAGCATTTGGCAACCAGAGCGGAGATTGAGCAGATATTGCCTTTACTTCTGGATTCATATCAGATACAATAAAAACAATAATAATGGAAAAGTGAGGAAATAAAAATGGCACAGAACCCGATCGTTACAATCGAAATGGAAAACGGAGATATTATGAAAGCGGAGTTATATCCGGAAATTGCACCAAATACCGTGAACAATTTTATCAGTCTGATCAATAAGGGATTTTATGACGGATTGATCTTTCACCGCGTGATCAACGGATTTATGATCCAGGGAGGATGCCCTGACGGAAATGGTATGGGAGGCCCGGGCTATGGGATCAAAGGTGAGTTTGCACAGAACGGTGTGATCAATCAGATGAAGCATACCGCAGGCGTATTGTCAATGGCACGCGCAATGCATCCGAATTCAGCAGGAAGCCAGTTCTTTATCATGCATAAAGACGCACCACATTTAGACGGCTCCTATGCAGCTTTCGGAAAGATTACCGAAGGTATGGATGTGGTAAATAAGATCGCAGAAGTACGCACAGATTACAGTGACCGGCCAATGGAAGAACAGAAGATGAAAAAAGTAACGGTTGAGACGTTTGGAGTAGATTATCCGGAACCGGAGACCGTATAGACATTTTATCATAGAATAAGAGTATGAAAAAAGAGCTGATTCAATTATTAAAAGGAAAAAATGCATATATACAGACCCATGACTTTCCCGATCCGGATGCACTTGCCACAGCCTTTGCATTACAGGAGTATTTGAAATATTACGGGATCGAAGCAACAATCTGCTATGAGGGGAAATTAGAGCGGGCGAGTGCGATCCGTATGCTCGATAACTTTGGGATTCAGGTCAAAGGCGGACAGACCAAGGGAGCATTGCCGGAAGATGCCTGCGTGGTACTGGTGGATTCTCAGAATCAGAATTCCAATGTGACCGATATCGGTGGGCAGAAGTCCGCGTGTATTGACCACCATCCGGTACATCACGAGTGCGAGTATGCCTATCGGGATATCCGGAAAACAGGAGCCTGTGCAACGATCGTTGCGTCCTATTTTGTGGAAGACGGGATCATACCGAAGCCGAATGTTGCCGCAGCACTTGCCTATGCGATCAAGATGGATACTGCGGATTTTACCAGGGGAACGACACAAACAGATACGGATATGTTTGCCTATCTGTTCCGGTATGCGGATTGGGATCTGGTACAGAATATGTATGCGGATACGCTGGAATTAGCAGATCTGTCTGCCTATGAGGCTGCAATCCAAAGTATTGAAATCTATGACCGGGTAGGTTTTGCATTTATTCCTTTTGAATGTCAGCCGGCATTGATCGCGATGATTTCTGATTTTATGAAAGCATTGGATGGCGTGGATGTTGTCATTGTTTATGCAAGACAGGAGGATGGAATCCGTTTTGCGGTACGCAGTGATGAAAAACGCGTCAATGTAGGTGTCTTATTAAAAGAGATGCTTCACGGTATCGGTGATGGAGGCGGTCACCCTGCGATGGCAGGAGGCTGTATTTCCAAAGAGATTGCCGAACGGCTTGGAGATACATTGCATGAAACGGTAAAACGGCGTTTTATGCAGGGAATACAGGAGATGCGGGATGGAAAATCAATTGAGATGCGTAATGTTTAACCGCGAAGAGTTCCTGATAGAACATCAGTTAGATGCTGATGTTCTGTTTTTATTAGAGGGACTGTATCAATATGGGGTGCGGGTTTTAAATCTGGACGGAAAAACCACAAAAGAGGATATGGAAGAAAAGCTGTTGCAGGCAGGCTATCGGACAGAAGAAACCCTGTTAATAGCGGCAGAGGATGCAACACTGCAAAACGGAAGGGAGATCGGGCTTGCCACGATCGCATTTGTAAATCAGAAGAAAAATGGGCAGACTTATTCTGCGGCAGACATTGTCGTGGAAGGCTTTGGAGAGGTGGATTTTTATTTTTTAGAAAGGATCTATCAGAGGAAACATGGGCTGCCATGGCGTGTGATCGAGACGGAACGGACTTATCTCAGGGAGATGACGGTAGAGGATGTCGATGCCCTCTATGAAATCTATGCACAGGAGGGGATGACGGATTTTATTGAACCGCTCTGTGAGAAACGGGAGGATGAGATCGCCTATACGAAGGCATATATTGAAAATATGTATGTCTATTACGGCTATGGAATGTGGTTAGTCTGTGATCGGGAGAACGGAGAGATCATCGGCAGGGCAGGCTTAAATACACAGGAGATCGAGGATGAGATCGTATTGGAAATGGGGTATCTGATACGGCAGGAATATCAAAGACAGGGCTATGCCTATGAAGTCTGTACGGCAATTATGGATTATGCAAAAGAGGCAAGTGGTTTTTCGGAATTGAGCTGTTTAGTAGAGGAAGAAAATCATCCGTCCTTAGGGTTGTTGCAAAAATTGGGATTTTCTTTTCGAAAAGAGGTGGATATCCTCGGAAAACGGATGAAAAGGTATGTTTATGCACTATAGACATTGCTTTTTTATCGTTTTTTTATTATAATTTATTCTATGTTTAGATATGCTGGCGGCGGTTTACAAAAGTATAAATTTAGGAAAAGTTGGTGAGAGAATGGTTGATATTTCTACAGAGAAGTTAGAAGAATTAGAAAATGAAGTGACTTCCCAGAATACAAAGCTTAAAAAAATGGAAGAATTTGTAAGTCCCGATAAGCTCTATCAGGAACTGATCCAGAGTGTGCGTAAATATCATCCATCTGCGGATATTTCCCTGATCGAGAAAGCATATCGGGTAGCAAGAGAATCACATGAGGGACAGGTGCGTAAATCGGGTGAACCATATATCATCCATCCTTTGTGTGTGGCAATTATTCTTGCCGACTTAGAATTAGATAAAGAGACGATTGTTGCGGGACTGTTGCATGATGTTGTGGAAGATACGGTCATGACGGAAGAGGAGATTGCAAAAGAGTTCAACCCGGATGTGGCATTGTTAGTCGATGGTGTTACGAAGTTGGCACAGTTGTCCTATGATGCAGATAAGGTGGAAAAACAGGCGGAGAATCTGCGAAAGATGTTTTTAGCAATGGCAAACGATATCCGTGTCATTCTGATTAAGTTAGCAGACCGTCTGCACAATATGCGTACCTTAAAATATATGACACCGGAGAAGCAGAAGGAAAAGGCAAGAGAGACCATGGATATCTATGCTCCGATTGCCCAGCGACTCGGTATTTCTAAAATTAAGATCGAATTAGAGGATTTATCCTTAAAATATTTAGAGCCGGAAGCATATTATGATTTAGTAGAGAAGATCGCACTGAAAAAGAGTGCAAGAGATGACTATATCCAGAAATTAGTAGAAGAAGTCCGCAGCCATATCACCAATGCGGGCATTGAAGCAGAGATTGATGGAAGAGCAAAGCATTTCTTTAGTATTTATAAGAAGATGGTCAATCAGGATAAGACATTAGATCAGATTTATGACCTCTTTGCCATCCGAATTATTGTAAAAGATGTCAAGGACTGCTACGCGGCATTAGGAGTCATCCACGAGATGTACAAACCGATACCGGGACGATTTAAGGACTATATTGCGATGCCAAAGCCGAATATGTACCAGTCATTGCATACAACACTGATCGGACCGGACGGACAGCCGTTTGAGATCCAGATCAGAACCTATGAGATGCATCGGACAGCCGAATACGGTATTGCCGCACACTGGAAGTACAAAGAGGCTTCAAACGGTGGCAATGTAGAGAATCAGGAAGAAGAGAAGTTAAGCTGGCTGCGTCAGATTTTAGAGTGGCAAAAGGACATGTCCGATAACCGGGAATTTATGAGTCTGTTAAAAAGTGATCTGGACCTTTTTTCAGATACGGTATTCTGTTTTACGCCTTCCGGAGATGTCAAAAATCTTCCAACCGGCTCTACGCCGATTGATTTTGCCTATGCGATCCATTCTGCCGTAGGGAATAAAATGATCGGTGCAAAAGTCAATGGCAAACTGGTAACGATTGACTATGTTATTCAGAACGGTGACCGGATTGAGATCATTACTTCCCAGAACTCGCACGGACCAAGCCGTGACTGGCTGAATATTGTAAAGAGTACACAGGCGAAAAATAAGATCAACCAGTGGTTTCGAAGTCAGTTCAAGGAAGAGAATATCGCAAAGGGTAAGGAACTGATCTCGCAGTATTGTAAGATGAAGAGTATCGAACTCTCAGATATCAATAAGCCGGAATATCAGAATAAGATTTTAAGAAAATATGGATTCCACGACTGGGATTCTGCACTGGCAACCGTGGGACACGGAGGACTCAAGGAGAGTCAGGTTGTCAATCGGATGTTAGAAGAATACAAAAAGGACCATGTCGTACCGATAACAGACTCGGATGTTTTAGAGAATATCCAGGATGCGAATATCTCTAAGACGATCCCGCAGAAGTCAAAGAGCGGAATTGTCGTAAAAGGACTGTATGATGTCGCAGTACATTTTTCAAAATGCTGCAGCCCGGTACCGGGAGATGAGATTGTCGGTTTTGTGACGAGAGGAAGAGGCGTATCCATACACAGAACGGATTGTATCAATATTATTAATCTGTCGGACATGGATCGTGCCAGACTGATCGATGCAGAATGGCAGCAGGGAGCAAGTGAGGGCAGCAACGGACTCTATCTTGCAGAGATCAAGATTTTTGGAAACAACCGTACCGGATTGTTAGTAGATATTACAAAGATTTTTACGGAGCGTGGAATTGATATCAATGCGATCAACTCCAAAACGAGTAAGCAGGGAGTAGCAACAATTTCCGTTTCCTTTAATACAAAGGGTAAAATGGAGCTGCAAAGTCTGGTGGATAAGATCCGTCAGGTGGAGAGCGTGATCGATATTGAAAGAACAACCGGTTAGAACAGAAGTGACAGGCGAGGTAAGGAATGGCAGATTTAAAGGTAAGACATTTAGTAGTCGGCGCGGTGGCAACGAATTGCTATATTGCAGAAAATAAAAAGACAAAAGAAGCACTGATCATTGATCCGGGTGACAATGCAGCGCGGATCGAACAGATCATCAAAGAGGATGGCGTTGTTCCGGTAGCTGTGCTTTTGACACATGGACATTTTGACCATGCAATGGCAGCGCAGGAAGTTGCAGAGCAGTATGGGATAAAAATCTATGCTCATGAGACGGAAAAGGAGACCTTGGAGACACCGCAGATTAATTTATCAGGAATGATCGGCAGAACGCTGACTTTTCATGCGGATTGTTATGTAAAGGACGGCGAAATTTTAAATCTTGCGGGATTTGAGATCCGGGTGCTGCATACACCGGGACATACCCAGGGTGGTGTCTGCTATTATATCGAAGAGGAAAAAGCATTGTTTTCCGGAGATACACTGTTTTGCCAGTCCGTTGGCAGAACGGATTTTCCGACAGGAAAGTCCTCGACACTGATCCACTCCATTCAGGATAAACTGATGCCGTTACCGGATGATACGATGGTCTATACCGGCCATGAAGACATGACAACGATTGGAATGGAACGAAAATACAATCCGTTTTTATAGAGAGCGTAATGGTGAAAAAATATGATTACAGTTAGTTTAAATGAGGCAGATTTTGAGTATGACATCCATTCATTAGTGAAGGCTTTTTATCCGAAAGAGGATGTCAAAGTATTTGCCGACAGTGAAAAAATTGCAGAGTTAGAAGAAAAAGAAACTCCATTGTTCCACATGGAGGTTCTTTTTTCGAGAGCAGAAAATGTGATTTCTGCCAGTGTCTTAAATGCAGAAGCGAAGGCAGGAGAACCAGCCCTTGCTTCGATGCAGATACAGGTGGATTTTTCTGACAGGAAAGAGACGAAGAATCGACTGAAACGCGGTATTTATCAGATGTTTTCGGAGCATACGGGACAGACACTTCCGTGGGGAACACTGACCGGGATCCGTCCGACAAAGATCCCGATGAGTATGTTAGAAGAGGGAAAGAGCGAGGATGAGATCCGCACCTTTATGGCAGACACTTATTTTTGCAGCCCGGAGAAAACAGAGCTTAGTATTGATATTGCCAAACGTGAATTAGGGCTTTTGAACAAATTAGACTATGAGAAAGGCTATAGTCTGTATATTGGGATTCCTTTCTGTCCAAGTACCTGTCTGTACTGCTCCTTTACTTCTTACCCGTTGTCTGCATGGGAAAAGCGTGTGGATGAATATTTAGATGCCTTAGAAAAAGAGATTGACTACACAGCCGAGCAGTATCGGGAGCGGCATCTGAATACGATCTATATTGGAGGCGGTACCCCGACGACTCTGGCACCTTATCAACTGGACAGGTTGATCAGAAAAATTAAATCCAGTTTTGATTTGTCTTATCTTTTGGAGTTTACGGTTGAAGCCGGAAGACCGGACAGTATTACAAAAGAGAAGTTAGAGGTTTTGCGTTCCCATGGGATTTCGAGGATTTCGATCAATCCACAGACCATGAAGCAGGAAACGTTAGATATTATCGGACGGCATCATACGGTAGAGCAGACCGTTCAGAGCTTTTTAACTGCAAGAGAGTTAGGATTTGACAATATCAATATGGATCTGATCGTAGGACTTCCAAATGAAAATTTAGAAGATGTCCGTCATACGATGGAGCAGTTAGAGAAATTACAGCCGGATAATGTTACCGTACATTCTCTTGCCATTAAACGTGCGGCAAGACTCAATATGTTTAAAGAAGATTATACAAATCTTAAAATGGAGAATACCTGGGAACATATTGAAGTGACGGCAGATTATTGTAAGCGGATGGGCTTGCAGCCTTATTATCTCTATCGTCAGAAAAATATGGCAGGCAATTTTGAGAACGTGGGATATGCGAAAGAAGGAAAGGCAGGAATCTATAATATCCTGATCATGGAAGAAAAACAGACCATCGTGGCATGCGGAGCCGGAGCTTCGACGAAACGTGTCTGGAATACGCCAAATCCGGATGGCACGCATCGGATTGAACGGTGTGAGAATGTCAAGGATGTAGCTCTTTATATCGAAAGAATTGATGAGATGATCGAGCGGAAAAAGAGGCTTTTTGCAGAGGAATAAGAGGAAACAACATGAATCTGATCAATATAGAGAATCTGACAAAGGTTTACACGGAAAGAAAATTATTTGATAATACATCGTTTTCATTACAGGATGGAGAAAAAGTAGGGATCATTGGTATCAATGGAACCGGAAAGACAACGCTTCTGCGGATGATCATGGGAGAAGAAGAGACCGATGAGGGCACTATCACGACTGCGAATCATGTAGTAATGCGTTATCTGCCGCAGCATCCGGAATTTGAGCCGGAAAAAAGCAGTCTGGAGTGTGTGCTGGAAGGAAATGTGACGGAAGAAAATCGTTGGTCTGTCGAAAGTGATGCCAAGGCCATGATGACCCGGCTTGGCATTAAAGATTTTATGCAGCCTGCAGGACAATTATCCGGTGGACAGAGAAAACGTCTCGTATTGATATCGGTACTTCTTTCTCCGGCAGACATTCTTTTGTTGGATGAGCCTACGAACCATTTAGATAATGATATGGCAGACTGGCTGGAGGATTATCTGAAAAAATGGAGGGGAGCTCTTATCATGGTCACACATGACAGGTACTTTTTAGACAGTGTGTGTAACCGGATCGTGGAGATCGATAAGGGCAAAATCTATAGTTATCAGACGAATTATTCGGGATATCTGGAACTGAAAACCCAGCGACAGGAAATGGAAGCAGCCAGTGAACGGAAACGTCAGTCGATCCTGCGTGTGGAACTGGAATGGATACGCAGGGGAGCAAGGGCACGTTCTACAAAGCAGAAGGCACATATCCAGCGTTATGAGGAGTTAAGAGATCGTCAGGCTCCTGTGCAGGATTCTCAGGTAAAATTAAGTTCCATTTCCACAAGAATGGGAAAAACGACTGTGGAGTTAGAAAATATCTGTAAGTCTTATGGAGAAAGAAAACTGATCGATGATTTTTCTTATATTTTCTTAAAAGGGGACCGGGTTGGATTTATCGGACCAAATGGTTGTGGAAAATCGACGTTAATGAAAATTATCGCGGGTATTATCCCACAGGACTCCGGGCAGGTTATTATCGGACAGACCGTGAAAATGGGATATTATGCGCAGGAAATAGCTTCAGAAAAAAGCGAGGATGCACAGGAAATCGATCTGTCCTATATGGATCCGGCTCAGCGGGTGATCGATTATGTAAAAGATACGGCAGAATATATTCGGACTGTGGATGGAGTCATATCCGCAACAGTCTTATTGGAGCGTTTTTTATTTCCACCGGAAAAACAGTACAGTCCGATCGGAAAGCTGTCCGGTGGAGAAAAGAAAAGATTAAATCTGCTTCGGGTACTGGCGACATCCCCGAATTTTATTTTGTTGGATGAGCCGACCAACAATCTTGATATCGCTACGCTGACCATCTTAGAAGATTATCTGGATCGTTATGAGGGCATTGTTGTTACGGTATCGCATGACCGTTATTTTCTTGATAGGACCATGAAGCGTATTTTTGCCTTTGAAGGAGACGGAAAATTAAGACAATACGAAGGCGGCTATACCGATTATTCTCTGAAAAAATCAGCAGAGAAAGAAGCGGAGGAAGCAGAACAGGAAAAGAAAACCGGTAATGGAGTAAAAACGGACGCACCGGTCACCCAAAAGGGACAACGTACCCGTGGCCCACAGAAGTTGAAGTTTACCTATCAGGAGCAACGGGATTATGAAACGATTGAAAGTGAGATCGCCGCACTGGAAGAAAAAATAGATATGCTGGATCAGGAGATGGCAGCAGCTTCTACGGATTTTGTGAAACTCAATCAACTGGTAACGGAAAAAGAGGAAGCGGAAAATCTGTTGGAAGAAAAGATGGACAGATGGATGTATTTAGAAGATCTGGCGGCAAGAATTGCGGAACAGTAGGTAATTGCTGAGGACGAAGAAATATGATATATTTAAAATGAGGAAAGGGTGTGATCGTATGTTAGCAGCAAATACACAACAAGTCATTGAACCAACGGATACTACAAAGTTGGAATTTTATCGTTTGATCGGGGAAGGCTATAAGGCAATGCAGGATGGCAGAACCAGTACGATCGATGAAGTACGAGAAAAATTGAACAAGAGAAGAGAAGAACGTGGCTAGTGTAGTATTTACTGAACCGGCAGAATATGATTTGTTGGACATAGAATACTATATCTTCGTTGACCTCTGTAACCCTCAAGCAGCTCAAAGAATATCCGAGGGCATATTAGATGCTGCTGAAAAGTTAAGTGAATATCCAACAGGTCATCCGCTGGTAGACGATGAACTTTTAAGAAGCGTTGGTCTACGAATGACACGCTTTGATAACTACAACATTTTCTATTACTATGATATGCAAAATGATGTAGTGTACATAATCAGAGTTTTATATAACAAGGTGGATTAGCAAAATTTATTGAAAAGATAAATGATCGGAATCAAACCTCCAAATCTCTCAAAGATTTGGAGGTTTTCTTTTGACTGTTTTTAGGAGAAGGAATTTTCGAAACAAACAATATATGATACAATTATTGTAAAAAGTAAAGAAAGTGCCAATATGGGTTATGATGCATATTAGAAAGAATATACAGAGTTAGAAATCAAATATTTGCAACAGGATAGGATTTGTAAAAGATGAACGAAATACTTAGGGGAGGTAAAATCATTTGTTGCCCAAACAACACAGGGAGTACTATACACAGCTTTGAGGGTATAAAAATAAGTGGCTACTTTTTAGTAATCATTGCAGAATTGTACATAAGATGTTAGTGGTTAAATGCAACAAGTTAATTTGAGAAAAAATTAGACACAAAATGATTAGTTTTCTTGTTTTTTCATTTGTTATAGAGATATATAAATCATAAATATGAGAAAATTGATTTTGGTTTGGGTTTTGTTGCCAATAGGAGTATAAAGATATATGTGTGGGCTTTTGACAGAAAATAATTACTGCGAAAAATAATGAGCATTGCTATAAATAATAGAAAAATTGAGAGCGAGAAGCATATAAGATAGTATCGCGGATGTCTTTAGGTACGGTATGATTGAAGAACTATTTTCAAAGAGAAAAACTACTAAGAAGGTGATTATATTGAAAAAATATATGGACGTTAGACTGAATACTATAGAGAGAAATTTACAAGGTAATAATACGATAGAGTATTTAGAGTATATCAGTAGAGAATTGAGTGATTTGATACTTATTGAAAGGCTAAAGGTTGCAGGATACTTTGTAACTGATAGAAACAAAATTAGTTTTAATCAAGAAAAGCAGAGGGAAATAGAAAAGTGGATAAGAACTAACTGTTCAAAGGAAGCAAAAAGAAAATTTTATAAATATAGTAGAGACGGGAAAATGTTATCAAGCAAAAAGAAAGCAATTGAAAAACAGATAAAACGATACATAAGTTATATCAAGAATCAAAATATTGATACGCTGCAATTATTAAAATATGTGAATGATATTATTTGGGATAATGTGACTCGTGATTATGAATCAAAAACCTTTCAAGAGCAGATAATTGTATCAAATGAAAATATTATATTAGGTATTGGGACATTGCTTCGATATGGACTTTTAAAAGAACATAATGAAGGTAAAAGTATTATTTCTTCTAAAAAATACATGCAAATTATGGAGAGTATGCAAGCATATAATGCGGTTAATGATATTATAAGAAACTGGATCTTTGGTGATGTGACTCTAAAACGTAAGCATTTGAGTTTATTATACATATATGAGAACTATGGGATCATCTCAGACAGGATTATTTCTATTAGGGAATATATATCTTTAAATGCTGCTAAAGAGACTAAAACTGTACTTGCTTATCCGGATAACTCAAATGAAATAAATATATATGAAAATAGTTTGAGAGAAAAAGTTGCTGAGTTTTTTTATACAAAGGATTTTCAAGAAGAATATATTGGAATTACTTTGGAAGAGTGGATAAAAATATATGCTTTTTTCTATGATTTTGCACATCACAAGAATGAAATTATAAGAATCGATAAGCAACAATTAATTAAACTGTTAGAAAAAAAGTTTGATAAAAATACTATATCTGTTGTTTTAGAAGCTCTTACATTTGATGAGAAAAGCAACGACTTATTTTCTTCTTTTTTAATAGAGCAAGAAGAAGATTATTTAATTTTGCCCTCAATCATTAAAGTAACTGAACCATTAAAGAGTATGATGTCCTTGTTTACTAAACATAAATATGGAGAAATTAGTAAGAAAGGAAATTCTTTTGAAAACTATATAAGGAATATTTTGTATAGTGTGAACGCCCAATCATATATTGAGAGTAATTTGCTAACTCATCATAATGGTGAAAGTTATGAATTAGACATATTGTTGTATTTGAATAGCACATTATTTGTATTTGAGTGTAAGACCCAATTTCAACACGAAGATGTCAGAGGTTATTATCGAAATGTCTTAGAAATCGAATATTATTTGTCTAAATTTAAACGTAATTTGGAATATTTTACAAAAGAGAAGAGTGGTCAAGACAGTCTTAATAATAGATTTAAGAAAAAAATATCTGATTTTAATGTGAGAAACGTTAAAGTAGTACCTATATTTGTAAGTAATATTTCTTATCCTTTTGTAAAACAAGATAACGTATATGTGTTAGATGCTATTAGGTTATATAATTATTTTGAAAAGAAACCTCCACTTATCCATTATATAGATAATATAAGCAAGACATATTATCCTATTGGTCAAATGTCACCAAAACTTTTCGATGGGAATATAAGTGATAGTAATTTTGTGTATTATTTGGAAAACTGTAAAGAATATACAATTGACATAAAGAAACCAATAAGAGAAGTGGAAATATTTATACGCAAATATGGAATTAGAGCAAGAAGGTTAATGTATGATGAGGATTGTTTGGAAGAGGTTGTAAAAGAATATATTAAAACACATAGTATATTTTGAGGTAGAAGCTATTAGATGTTTTGGTAATAGATCAATATAGAAAAGTATATATTGATGAAGCTTTAGAATGACGGGATAGGTAGGCATAGTAGCTCTAAAAAATGAGGTGTTAATCAGGAACAATGAGATTATAAAACGATTGAAAATGATATTGTAATATAATTTTAGTTTTTCAGAAATCTTAATAAAATCTTATAGAAACAGCAAAGAATAAAGAAGCTGCATTTGTTATACTTAATCAAGAATAAGATAACAGAAAAGTGAGGAATTTACATATGAAAAGAAAATCAAACCACTTCACACAGCTTCTTTTTTTCGTGTATTTGCTGCTTCTGATCTGGATCATACTCTTTAAATCACAGTTTTCCATGGAGGCTTTGGACAGGGGAAGAGCCTTAAATCTCATACCATTTCATTATGGCAAGGGCATTGGAGGAGCATACCATTTCAAAGAGATGCTTGATAATGTTCTGATTTTTATGCCGATGGGAATCTATCTTCAAATGCTTTTTCCTAAGTCAAAATTTCAAACTAAATTGCTGATGATCGCAGGGACAAGTCTGTGCTTAGAAATTGCCCAATATGTTTTAGCGGTTGGACGGACTGACATCACGGATCTGATCACAAATACAGCGGGAGGTTTTTTGGGACTTGCCCTTTATGGTATCGTGAATCGATTATTAAAAGACAGGGCGAAAACGGATAAGTTGTTTTTTGTGATAGCGGTCGTGGTAAGTGTTCTGTTTGTCGGATTGCTGGCAGTGCTTCTTTTGACCAATCAGTAATAGGAGGATTTTATTTTAGAATTCACAACATAAATCTGTCGTAAAAACTTCGGCAAAATCGAATGAACAGAGTACAACAGAACAGGTTGCTTATAAACCGATCGATATTAAATTGTAAGTTGGAGAGGTTCGAAGTTGCTCATTGTGCGAAATACATAATTATGCTATAATTATGTCGTAGAAAGGAGTGAGTCAATATGCCTCTTATCATGCCTATTAAGGAATTGCGGAATACAACTGAAATTTCTAACATTGCACATAAGCAGCAGGAACCTATCTTTATTACGAAAAACGGGTATAGTGATCTGGTAGTAATGAGCAGTGAATTATATGACAAATTTGCACGAATTAACCGCATTGACCAGGCTATTTATGAATCTGAACAGGAAGTCTTGAATGGGGCAGAAGCAACAGATGCCAATATAGTATTTGAAGAACTGGAGAAAAAGCATTTTGGATAAATACCAGGTAAAGATAAATCCTAGGGCGATACGCGAATTAAACAGTATTTACGAATATATTGCAAATGAAAAGTCAGATATTGAGAATGGAAAAAAGCAGTTAGAAAGAATTAAAAAAGCTATTTTGAAGTTAGCAACTTTTCCATATTCTCATCAGGAACGTACGGAGGGTAGATATGCGAAAGATGGTTATAGGCAGTTGTTGATCGATAATTATATTGTTATTTTTCGTATTAATGAAGTCAACAAAATCGTTTACGTTATAACGGTACAATATCAGGGACAAAACCTATGAACCAGGCACCAAATGATGTAAGATAGATCATTTGGTGTTTTTATATGTTTTCAAAAAACATTTGACAAGTTATCAAACGGTTACTAACAGGGTAATTAACAGACAAACCAAGAAGGAGAGTAACATGGAAACCATTCTGATCATTGACGATGATGTTGCGATCGGCAATCTCGAACAGGAAGTGTTAGAACGGGAGGGCTATCTGGTGCAGCGTGCCTATTCCGGGACGGAAGCACTGCTGCTTTTAAAAGAAAAGAAACCGGATCTGATATTGTTAGATTTAATGTTACCCGGAATGTCCGGTGAGGATATTTTACCTCAGATACAGGGGATTCCCGTGATCGTTGTCAGTGCCAAGACGGCGGTAGAAGATAAAGTGGAGTTGTTGCTCGGCGGTGCAGTTGATTATCTGACCAAGCCATTTGATACGAAGGAGCTGCTTGCAAGGATTAAAGTCCGTTTAAGAGAAAAATCCTCGCCCCGGTTATCTCCCGTTTACACCTATGAGGAACTGACGATAGACACGGCATCACATTCTGTTTGCGTTGCCGAAAAACAGATTAATTTATCTTGTTTATGGGCATCCGCATCATTTCCGCTTGTTATGTTAAGTACTGGGAACACTTGCTGAAATATTACCTAAAAATATGAGAGTGTGAAACACTTTCTAAAATATTACCTAAAAATATGTTCTGGAAACACTTTCTAAAATATTACCTAAAAATATTTTCTAAGAACATCTTCTAAAAGAATTTTTAAAATATTCCCTTAAAAGTTTAGAGTGTCAAAAGACGGTTCAAAAGACAGCTCACAACTTAGTGGCTGGCAAATTGCACAAAATAGACTCAGCTTTGTGTAATTTGCCAATCAAAAACCTGAAATCGCCGTTTGCCACCTTAATCCTCAAAACTAAAAAAATCAGAAAATCCCTCTTGCATAAATCCCCATATCGTGGTACAACAAAACTAACGAATGGTAGTATTGGAATGAGTTATCGGTAGTATTATGGATCAATCAATGCTATAGAACAATAAAAATAGTGCGGAGGAATGGAACAAACATGAACCGGAAAGAAGAAATCATTATGGCAACACTGGAACTTGCAGCAGAAAAAGGCTTGGGAAGTGTCTCTATGAATATGATCGCAGACAAAGTTGGGATTAAAAAACCATCACTTTATAATCATTTTGTTTCCAAAGAAGAGATCGTACAGGCGATGTATGAATATCTCAGAGAGCAGGCAAAGGGAAAATCGCAGATCAAGATGATGGATTACAGCACAATATTTGCCGGAAAAACAGCGTTGGAGATTTTACGACAGATGGTCGGAGGTTATGTCCGAATGAACCAACAGGAGCAGATGATGATGTTTTATAAAGTAATCTATTCCGAACGCTGTATCCAGCCAATGGCGGCAAAGATCATGGCAGAAGAGACAGAGCGGATGATCCTTGCCACGAAACAGTTATTTTATGCAATGGAAATCCATAAGATTCTGCACTTTCAAGATGCAGATATGAGTGCGGTCAGTTTTGCAATGACGGTGCATGGACTGATGGATTATGGACTGGACAAACAGACCGGAAAATATGAAGCAGCTGACCGGAAAAAAGATCTGATGGACGAGTACCTGAAATGGTTTTGTGAAGAAAACGCAGTGGAAAGAAACCGCGAAGATACAGAGCAGCGGGTTTAACAGAGGAGAAAGGAAGCATGAAAAAAAGTTTATTAAATTATTGTGGATTGTTAGGGATTGTGGCATTTTTGTCTTATACGGCAGCAGTTGTTTTTTCTCCTATGGCATATCCGGGGTATGACTGGATGGCGCAGGCGGTCAGTGATCTGAGTGCGGCAAATGCACCATCACTTTCTCTGTGGAATCAGTTGAGCAGCCTGTATGATGTATCCACATCGTCTCTACAGTGTTGGTAGTAGTTTTGTCTATCGTGTCATTAGTCATAATTATCATTGCGGGGATCAAAGATAAGAGCTGCAGATCCTATGGTATCTGTGCAGGGATTGCATTAGGAATGATGTTGGTAGGAGCATTGGGGATGAACATGGTTCCAAAAGCATATTTTGGAGTTGTAGAACGGTTCAGTGTCTTTGCTGCCACAGGATTTAATGCGGTGCTTGGCATACATCTTTATCTGATGGATTCTAAACGGTAAAGAAGATTTTGGATACCAAGATATAAAGTAACGTAACCAAAGTTAACATGAATCTGAATAAAATGATAAGTTTGTATGGTGTAAAAAGAGATAAAACGGAGCTATAATAGACTCATCAGAAAGGAGATGGTCTATGGTGTTAGCAGAAAATCTGGTTATGCTGCGGAACGTAAAAGGCATGACACAGGAACAGGTCGCAGAGGTCATAGGGATTTCCAGACAGTCTTACGCAAAATGGGAGCAGGGAGAGACAATGCCTGATATTGAAAAATGCGACAGGCTTGCCGCTTTTTATGGAATTAAGATAGATGCACTGCTCCATTATGAGGAGAAAGTCGGAAAGACGAAGGTTGCACCGCCACCGGAAGGAAAATTCCTATGGGGAACGGTCAAGGTCGGAAACCGTGGACAGATCGTGATCCCAAAAGAGGCAAGAGATACGTTTGAATTAAAAGAAGGAGACCGGCTGGTAGTTCTCGGAGACGAGAAACAGGGAATCGCATTGATCAAGGCAGAAAAATTTGAAGAGCAGTTGAGAACGAGCATAGAACTTAGCAGAAGAGAAATGGAGGAATAGGGTATGAAGTGTCCAAAATGTGGAAAAGAAATGAGAACAGGTTATTTATTTACGAGCAAAGACGGAGCATTCAGTTTTGCGAATGAAGTGCCGGGAGTATTTGAAAATGCCAAAAAATCAGAGGGATTTGTAGAAATCACACCTTTAAAGGCGAGTCACAGAACCAATATAGCAGCAAATTGCTGTGACGAATGCAGAATGGTTGCATTTGAATATTAGTCTGTAAAAAGTAAAGGGGGCAGAATGGTGAAACATTTAGTAATATATGTACATGGAAAAGGCGGTAACGCCAACGAGGCAGAACACTACAAGCCCTTTTTTGCAGAAAGTGATGTGATCGGTTTTGACTATCAGGCGCAAAATCCGTGGGAGGCACAAAAGGAATTTTCCTCCTTTTTTGAACTGCATAGTCAGGGGTATGATTCGGTTACATTGATCGCAAACAGCGTAGGAGCATTTTTTTCAATGAGTGCTCTTACTAAAAAACAGATTGCTCAGGCAATCCTCATTTCCCCGGTCGTAAACATGGAAAAATTAATTGTGGATATGATGATGTGGGCGAACGTAACAGAAGAAGAACTGCGCATCAAAAAGGAAATTCCTACGGAATTTGGAGAAACACTTTCCTGGGAATACCTATGTTATGTACGGGCACATCCCATTGTCTGGAATGTGCCAACCTGTATTTTATATGGAGAAAAAGATAATCTGACATCCATAGAAACAATATCCGAATTTGCGGGACGCATTGGTGCATCGCTTACGGTCATGAAAGATGGAGAGCATTGGTTTCATACAGAAGAGCAGATGGAGTTTTTAGACGACTGGCTCAGGAATATAAAAGAAATTAAAACAGGATTAAATATATTGCGATTCGGAAGAGAATATGATGATAAAATTTCAGCGGGAGTGCATTTGAACGATGCACTCCCGCTTTTTACGTTAAATATTTATTATTTTGTTTCTTGCTTCTGCTTTTTAAAGAACAGTAACATCCATATGCCTGCACAGACGATCAGAATACCGATCCATACGACAAGATGGCTATTGTCCCCGGTTTTCGGAGAGGATGGGTCAGTAGGATTTGTAGGATCTGACGGAGTAGCAGATTCATTTTTCGTGATGGTGAATGTGTCCTCTCCATCCGTGCTGCCATCCGTGTACTGAACAAGGAGTGTGTAATTTCCTGCAGGCAGTGTCTGCAAATATTCAGCTTTTAAGGTAATGATGGTACTACCAGCCTCAATTTCGTAGTATTTTTTATCCACGACCGTACCGTTGATGACGATGCCGGCAAATTTCTTATGGTAGCCATTGACCTTGAAGGTCAAGCCGTTATCCTTGTTGTTTTCCTTCCAGGTGCTGCCGTCGCCTGAAGTGATATCATAGGCGGTTAAGGCCTTCAACATAGTATCCAGGATAGCCTTGGTGTGTTCACCTGCCATGTTCTTTTCGCCAGCAGACAGAGCATCGTAAGCCTTCTTTGCGTCTTCGTAGGCAGCGATGGCAGCTTTGTCATCAGGCCGGATATTGTCAGCGGCAGGCATGGCCTCCACTTTTTTCACGGCTTTTTCCGTGTTTTCAATGCTTTTCAGAGCAGATTTTATTGCATTTATGTTGGCAATAAGCTGTTTTTTCTGATTAGCTGTGTAATTACTGCCATGAGAGTTTAAAAACTTTTCCATGTCTTTGAGTGCCTTTGCCAAATCGCTCTTCTTACCGGTAGACAGGTTAGAAATAACAGGAATGACCGTGCCATCGGACAATTTGGTATTACAGCCCTTGCAGTAGCTGTTGCCGGTATGACCTGCTTTTTTGGTGGTAGGTTCTACCATGTCCCGGATTTCCGTTCCGCCTACATGATGTTTGGCATCCAGTGTACCATAGGCCTTAGAACAGGTGGTACAAACGGCTCTGTCCTTACAGGTTGCCGTGCCACCGGTATGTTGAGTCTTTTTTCCGGCAGCTTTGCAGCGGGAGCACTTCTTCCAATGCCTGTGGGCATCACTCTGCCATGTGTTACTGGTGAAATCATGACCGAGGGCAGCGATTTCTTTGTAGCTGGTGTAATCGCAACGAGAACAAGTGTCGTAAGCGTTCCAGCCTTTTTCCGTACAGGTCGCAGCTTTGGCTTTATGAGAAATCTTGTCATGGCCGAGAGCAGCGATCTCTTTGTAGGTCGTATAATTGCAGTTGGTGCAAGTAAAATAAGTGTTCCAACCGATTTCCGTGCAGGTCGCAGCCTTTGCATCGTATTTGGCAAAATTATGACCAAGTGCATCTAATGTTTCTACTTTTGTTGCAGAGCATACGGTACAGGTATAGGTTTTCTGCCCTGCTGTTGTGCAGGTAGGCTGTGTAGTCACTTTGCCGCTATTCCACTCATGAGGGGATTCCGTGTCGGTGACATCACAGCGGGAGCATTTTTTCCAATGATGGTCAGCATCAGTTTGCCATGTGCCGCCAGTAAAATCGTGACCAAGGGTATTGCCATACGGCAGACTGCAGCCTTCGCATATGGCTTTTTCTGTACAGGTGGCAGTGCCACCGGAGTGGTTGACTATATTGTCCTTTCCATTACAGATAGAACATGAATGCCAATGGCTGGTAGAGTCCGTCTGCCAGGTTGTTCCCCAGTTGTGTTCGCATGCAACGAGAAGGTTGTTGCTTCCACTGAGAACGGCACTGATCGAGGTGTCGTTGTTTTCATACTGAAATTTGTCCGGGGTGGCATATGCCGCACGACCGGAAGCAATTTGAACGTAATTAGAACTATTCGGCTCCACTTCCGTTGTGACACCGATCGGGGCAGTGTTTGTCAGTTCACCCATAATTTTAATGATCTGTCCGTTAGGCAAATAGATATTGTTTGCTTTGCCACTCTTTTTGTTCCCGGTGACGTTGATATTACCGGAAATATTGAATTTTTTGCTTTCACCGTTAAAATATACACCGCCGCCGTTAACTGTCGCGGTGTTGTCTGTGACGTTGCCGCCCGTAATGGTGAGTAGTCCGCGTTCATTGATGTAAACACCACCGCCATTGCCGGTTGCGGTATTGTTTGTGATGCTGCCGCCATTGATTTGGAGTGCACCTTGGCCTTTGTCCCAATTTGAGGTGTTTTTGCCGCTTTCCACATAAACGCCGCCACCATCTGTTGCAGTGTTCCCGGTAATGGTTGCTGAGCCGGAGATTGTTAAAGTATCACAGGTCCGATAATCGCCTATGTGATATACACCGCCACCGTAGGTTGCGGTGTTGCCTGTGATATTGCCGCCGTTGATAGTGATATCTTCGTCGTATGTGTAAATACCGCCACCTTGCTCAGATTTATTGCCTGTAATGGTAATACCGTCGGATATGGTAAGGGTCATATTCGTGAATACACCACCGCCACGCTTATCTGCTGTGTTGTTGCTGATCCTGCCGCCGTATAGCTTTAGATAAGTGCCCGCCGATATCACGCCGCCACCGGTGTCGGAACATGCATTGCCACTGATCTCACCGCCGTACATCGTGAAAGTGCCGCCGGTATGCATATTTACACCGCCGCCCTCATTGTTTGACCCGTTAATGACGTGGTTATTGGTGATCTTACCGCCGTACATCGTGAAGTCGCTTTGTTGCGCTTCCACGCCGGCACCGTCGCCGGCGGCAGCACTATGAGCAGAAATGTCTATACTGTTCCCGCTAATCTCACCGCCGTACATAATAAAATCGCCCGTTGAACTGCTGTCTCCGAGTCTCACACCCCTTCCGTACACGCCGGCCGAGTGAGTGATCGTGCCGCTGCCTTTACAGTCACACAATACGAGTTGTGCGTCACCATAAACGCGGATGACCGCATCAAAAGCATCTGTCGAATCAGTGGTTCTCGTGATGCTGTATCCGTTCAGACAGAGATAGAGCGTTTTTCCATCTTTGACAGCGAATTGTTCGCTTCGTTTCGCATTGCCGCTCAGATAGACGTAGGCGGTGTTGTCGTCACCATAGTCAATATCCGATGTTCCGTTCCACGCCGTCCATACGACATCTGCACATTCTCCCGTATGGTCACCGATGTCTGTGTGCGTTGTACCACAGATCGGGTGTGTATGTGTGCCGTCATCTGCCAATGCAGTTACATTTGTCATGCACAGCGTGGCACATAGGAGCAGTACTGCTCCGAATACTCCTTTCCGAACTTTCATGGTTCATTCCCTCCTTTTCATATGTTCCTCAATATTCTTTGTTCACCTATGGACTTGACATCAAGGCAGACTTTCTTAATAATGGTATTATACATTGTTCATCTATGAACGAAGCAAGGGGTTGGAACGAAAAATATGGAAAAGGATACAAAAAAGTTATTTCAGATCACGGAAGCAGCCCATGCCTGCGGTCTTTCCCGTAGTACATTGATGCGCATGGAGAAAAAAGGGTTGCTTACGCCTGCCTATATTGCAGCGGAGAGTGGGCGAAGGTACTACGACAACCATGATGTGGCACGCATTTTGCAGATTGAAAAATTCAAGAGTATGGGGCTTACTACAGAGCAGATCGCAGACTACTTTGCTCAGGGTGGTGAAATATCGACGCTGCTGGCGACGTTAGAGAGCCGTCTGCAGGAGATCCAACGCAGCGTAGAAGAGTTGCGACTGCGGACGATGGAGGCGCCGGGTATCTCCGTGCAGATCATGCGGCAGCCTGCTGTGACTTGCCGGATGCGGGAGTGTATGGGGCGTACGGTTGCAGATAAGTACGCGGATATGTACGATTTTTACAGCGAATGTGTCCGACAGGGCTGTGTTCTCTCCGAAGAGCCATTGTTTACGATTTCGGATCGACAGGACTATTTAGAGGGTTATATCAGCAGTGAGCCATATCCTTATACTGTCTGTGTTCCCGTGCAACCGGAAAAAGCACCTGCGGATGCGGTGGTATTACCGGAATGTCGTGTGTTATCGGTGCTGTACTGCGGTGCTTATTCCGGTGTGGATGAGGCGTGGCTGACACTGGGGCGGGAGGTGAAGGCGCGCGGCCTGACACTTGCAGGTAATCCGCGTGTCCTTGGTATCGTTGCTCCATATACAGGTCGTGAAATCGAAAGCCGGCGGTATTGCTCAAGATTTGTCCTGCCGGTGATGGAGTGAGGGGGAGTTGCGTCCTTTCACAGTTGTGTGTTCTTTTTTGTTACATAGTCAGAAATATTTTTCTGATTTTATAGAAAAGTATGGTTTTGAAGATATGTATTCCGGTGGATTTTATCCCTTTGAGAGTCTTGAAGAACATTGGGCTTACTGGTCGAGATATATTTTAATCAACCGCTATATGGACTGTGACAATGGAACCTATCAAAAACTGTTTGAACTTGTAAAAGATAAAGATTATTTTGTGCTGACGACAAATGTGGATCACCAGTTCCAGAAAGCCGGGTTTGACAAACAGAGGTTATTTTATACACAGGGAGATTACGGACTGTTTCAGTGCAGCGAACCCTGTCATCGTACCACTTATGATAATGAAGAGGTCGTGCGTGAGATGGTCAAACAGCAGAAAGATATGAAGATACCAACTGCGTTAATACCGCATTGTCCTGTCTGTGGAAAGCCAATGACCATGAACTTAAGGGCGGATAATACGTTTGTTCAGGATGATGGCTGGTATCGTGCAGCCGAAAGATATGCTGATTTTCTTCGCAGGCATAAAGAGACAAAAATGTTGTTATTAGAGCTTGGCGTTGGAATGAACACACCCGGTATCATCAAATATCCGTTTTGGCAGATGGCGGCTCAGAACCCAAATGCTGATTATGTGAGTATCAATGCCGGGGAAGCCTATGCACCGGAAGAAATCAGGGAGAGGGCTATTTGTGTGAATGGGGATATTGGGGAGGTTATTTGCCGATGTCGTTGACTCTGTTGTATGGGATGGGTATAATATGATTAGAATATTACTATCACTATAAAAGCAGGGAGGTATAGCTATGAATATTCGTCCATCCGCAGCAATTCGTCAGAATTATAATGAAATTGCTGATATGTGCAGAAAGACCGAAGAGCCGGTGTTCCTTACTAAAAATGGTGAGGGAGATTTGGTTGTTATGGATATTGGAACATATAATCGTAGAGAAAAAATGCTAAAACTTCGTGAGGAACTGCTTGCCGTTGAGGAAGATAGAATGCGTGGAAGTAAGGGATACTCGGTTGAGGAAGTTACTGCAATGATGCGAAATGCGATCAGGGAGGCAGAAGGACATGGAACAGCAGAGTAAGTATCGTGTGATCGTATCCGAACGGGCAACGCAGATGCTCGTTTCACATGTTGCCTTTTTAGCACAGACCAGCCCGGAAGCAGCCGAACGTCTGACGGTAGAATTTGAAAAGACAGCTCATTCGTTAGAAGTGATGCCCCAGAGATGTCCGTGGCTTACAGGGGAATATATTCCCAGAAAGGCTTACCGTTTTATTTTGTTTGAAAAACGTTATATGATAATTTTCCAGATAGTAGATGACATCGTTTATGCCGACTGTGTGGTAGATTGCAGACAGGATTACAATTGGCTCATTCAATAACAATAGAATAATTATAACCCCAAAAACGTCACCCCCGCCGGTGACGTTTTTCCTATCTATGAAAAATCCCTCTTGACGAGTGACCGAATGGTAACTATAATAAATAGTAACCAATCGGTTACTATTTATTTCAAGGAGAATGCCAATGGAAACAAGAGAAAAAAACACCAAAGAAAGAATTTTAGAAGAAGCATTAAAACTTTTCTCGCAAAGCGGCTATATGGGAACATCCATGAACGATATCGCAGCCGAATTAGGCGTTACAAAAGCCGCGTTGTATAAGCATTACAAAAGCAAGCAGGAGATATTAGAAAGTATTGTAGAACGAATGAATCAGATGGATGCAGAAAGAGCAAAAAAATATGAGATGCCGGAAGGAAATATGGCAGAAGTGATAGCAGGCTATAAAGACACCGCACTGGATAAGATCAAGCAGTATACAAAGGTACAGTTTTTACATTGGACAGAGGAAGAATTTCCATGTCGTTTCCGGAAAATGCTGACCCTAGAGCAGTACCGTGATCCGGAGATGGCAGGACTTTACCAGAAGTATCTTGCAAAAGGTCCGGTGGCTTATATCGAAAAAATATTTGCCGGACTTACCAAAAACGATCAGGATGCAAGACAGTTAGCATTAGAATTCTATGGACCGATATTCCTGCTCTACAGTCTTTATGATGAAACGGACGAAAAACAGGATGTAACCGAAATGGTGGAGCAGCATGTAGAACGGTTTTCAAAGAGATTAGAGGATATAGAAGGAAGCAGTAAAAGAGATTGATAGACAGAGGAGGAAATAAAAATGAAAGCAATTATTTATACATCAAATGCAGGAAGCACGGCGCAATATGCACAATTATTGGCAAACGAACTCCATCTCCCGGTATATAGTGCAAAAGAAGCAAAGAAAAAAGTACCTGCTCATTCAGAGATCATTTATCTTGGCTGGATCATGGCAGGCGGGATCAAAGGCTATAAAGATATGGTAAAAAAATATAATGTCCGTGCAGTCTGTGCAGTCGGTATGAGCCGGACAGGGACACAGACAGAAGAAGTCCGTACAAAGAATTCCATACCAAAGAACATCCCATTGTTTACATTACAGGGAAACTTTGATCTGGAAAAATTGCATGGTGTATACAAGATGACGATGAACATGATGGTAAAAACAGCCGGAAAATCCTTAGCAGAGAAAACGGATCGCACACCGGAAGAAGATGATCTGTTAGAAATGCTGACAAACGGTAAAGGACGGGTTTGTCTGGAAAATTTAAACGCAGTCATCGAATGGTATCATAACGAGCGATAAAAAGGAGGAAATTAAATTGAAACTTTATTTTGGTAATACAACAGCTGCCGTAACGACCATTATGATCGTGGCATTAATAGGCTTTATCGGATATTCCATATGGAACCGGACGAGTATTAACAGTTGGGGACGCAGAAGCCTGTTTGTACTGGTGTATGGTCTGGTCGTATGCTGTTTTGCAGCAGCCATTATCATTCTTGCAGCCATAGCAACACCGATCGCAAGATCACAGCATATACGTGAGATCTGGTTCTATGTCATGTCAGGGGGGTGTTCTTAAAAGTTGCAGTGATGGAGATTTCGAGAATCTTCCCGGACGTTTTTGTTGTATCTTGACGCATCGTACCGCGAAAAGTATAATAAGGCGTAGATGTAAAAAATGCCTATGGGCAAATGAACGTCCGGAAAAAGAAGATGGAGGAATGAAAGATAATGGCATTAAAGAAGAAACCGGTTACAGGAATGAAAGATATATTGCCACAGGAGATGCAGATTCGGGATTATGTCATCAGTGTGATCAAAGAGACTTATGGAAGATTTGGTTTTACTTCGATAGAGACTCCTTGTTTAGAAGATATTGGAAATCTGAGCAGCAAGCAGGGCGGTGAGAATGAAAAGCTCATCTTTAAGGTATTAAAACGTGGAGAAAAGCTGAATTTAGAAACGGCAAAAACCGATATGGATGTGGTAGACATGGGACTGCGCTACGATCTGACGGTTCCGCTGGTACGTTATTATTCGAACAATGCCAACGATCTTCCGGCTCCATTTAAGGCACTGCAGATGGGAAATGTATGGAGAGCAGACCGTCCACAGCGTGGACGCTATCGCCAGTTTATGCAGTGTGATATAGATATCTTAGGAGAACCGAGCAACTTAGCGGAGATTGAATTGATCTTAGCAACGACGACAACACTTGGAAAATTAGGATTTAAGAATTTCCAGATCCGTATCAATGAGAGAAGGATCTTAAAGGCAATGGCAGCATACAGCGGATTTGCCGAAGAAGATTATGATACGGTATTTATCATATTAGATAAGATGGACAAGATCGGCTTAGACGGTGTAGCAGAGGAATTAGAAAAAGAAGGCTATGCCAAAGAGTCTATTGAAAAATACTTAGACTTATTCAAAGGCATTGAAAGTGCCGAAAACGGAATTGCCTATTTAGCAGATACCTTAAAAGAGGTCTTAGACGAGGAAGTTTCTAAGAGCCTGAATGAGATCATCACCAGTGTAGAAGCTACCAAAGAAGCAGATTTTGAAATGGTATTCGACCCGACACTGGTACGCGGAATGTCCTACTATACAGGCACCATTTTTGAAATAGCCATCCCGGAATTCGGCGGAAGCTGCGGTGGCGGCGGACGTTATGACAAGATGGTTGGAAGATTTACCGGAAAAGATGTTCCGGCATGTGGATTTTCCATTGGATTTGAAAGAATCGTACTGTTACTGTTAGAGAACGGCTTTGAGATTCCGACACAGCCAAAGAAAAAAGCATACTTAATCGAAAAAGGCTACACTGCTGAAAAACTCTGTGAAGTTATGAAACAGGCACAGGAAGAGCGAAAAGCCGGACAGCAGGTATTAGTCAGCCGTATGAATAAAAATAAGAAGTTCCAGAAAGAGCAGCTTGCAAAAGAAGGCTATGAAGAAATTGTGGAATTTTTTAACAGATAAAAAATGGAGGAAGATAGAAAATGGCAGAATCAATGAAAGGTCTGCACAGGACACACAGATGTACCGAGGTTTCTAATCAGAACATCGGCGAAACTGTCACTGTGATGGGCTGGGTACAGAAAAGAAGAAATTTAGGAAGTCTGATCTTTATTGACTTAAGAGACCGTAGCGGACTCTTACAGGTGGTTTTTGATGAACCACAGGTAGGAAGTGAAGGTTTTGAAAAAGCAGGAAATTTAAGAAGCGAGTTTGTCGTAGCCGTAACCGGTGTGGTACAGAAACGTTCCGCAGCAGTCAATGAGAGTTTAAAAACCGGAGATATTGAGGTCATTGCAAATGATATCCGTATTCTTTCCGAGGCAGAGACACCGCCATTCCCAATTGAGGAGAATTGCCAGACGAAGGAAGAACTGCGTTTGAAATATCGTTATCTGGACTTAAGAAGACCGGATTTACAGAGAAATATCATGATGAAGAGCAAGGTGTCCATGTTACTTCGTAACTTTATGGAAAAAGAAGGATTCTTAGAGATTGAGACACCGATCTTAATGAAATCCACACCGGAAGGTGCAAGAGATTATTTAGTGCCAAGCCGTGTGCATCCGGGTTCTTTTTACGCATTACCGCAGTCACCGCAGCTTTATAAACAGCTTTTGATGTGTTCAGGATATGACCGTTATTTCCAGATCGCAAGATGTTTCCGTGACGAGGACTTAAGAGCAGACAGACAGCCGGAGTTTACACAGGCAGACATGGAGCTGTCCTTTGTTGATGTAGATGATGTCATCGATGTAAATGAAAGACTTTTAGCTTATGTATTTAAAGAGGCGATCGGAGTAGACGTACCACTTCCGATTCCGAGAATGACCTGGCAGGAAGCAATGGACCGTTTCGGTTCAGATAAGCCGGATACCCGTTTTGGCATGGAGTTAGTAGATGTATCAGAGACCGTAGCCGGATGTGGTTTTGGCGTATTTACGGGAGCATTGGAAAATGGCGGCTCTGTCCGTGGTATCAATGCCAAAGGTCAGGGTGCAATGCCAAGAAAGAAGATTGATAAATTAGTAAGTTTTGCAAAGGATTACGGCGCAAAAGGACTTGCTTATTTAGCAGTAAATGAGGACGGCACCTACAAATCCTCTTTTGCCAAATTCATGACCGAAGAAGAATTAGCTGCATTAGTAGAAAAGATGGGCGGAGAGCCGGGAGATTTACTTCTCTTTGCAGCCGATAAAAATAAAGTGGTATGGGATGTGTTAGGAGCACTCCGTTTAGAGCTTGCACGCCAGTTAGAATTGTTAGATAAGAACCAGTACAACTTCTTATGGGTAACAGAATTCCCATTGTTAGAGTGGTCTGACGAAGAGAACCGTTTTATGGCAATGCACCATCCGTTTACCATGCCAATGGAAGAGGACTGGGACAAGATTGATTCCGATCCGGGAGCAGTCCGTGCGAAAGCATACGATATTGTCTTAAATGGTACAGAGCTCGGAGGAGGTTCTGTTCGTATCCATCAGGATGATATCCAGGAAAAAATGTTAGAGGTACTCGGATTTACCAAAGAGCAGGCTCATGAGCAGTTTGGATTCTTATTAGATGCATTCAAGTATGGAGTGCCGCCACATGCAGGACTTGCCTATGGTTTAGACCGTATGGTCATGCTGATGATGCAGTGTGATTCTATCCGTGATGTCATCGCATTCCCGAAAGTAAAGGATGCATCCTGCCTGATGTCACATGCACCAAGCCCGGTAGATGAAAAGCAGTTAGAGGAGCTTGGAATTGAAGTAAGTGAGCAGGAAGAAACCGAAGCAGAATAATGATTTATTAAAAAAGCGGAACGTTCACCTTTTTAAGAAGAGTGAGCGTTCCATTTTTTTTACTATACAGAAAACCGAAAATATTTCACGGCATTGTTATAACAGATGTCAGTCACTATTTTAGAAAGCATTTCCCGGTCATTTGGATATTTGCCTTCCTCGACCCATTCCCCGATCAGTTCACAGAGGATCCTGCGGAAATATTCGTGTCTGGTATAAGACAGAAAACTTCTCGAATCCGTCAACATCCCGATAAAGTTCGACAATATTCCGTTAGCTGCTAAAGAGCTTAGATGATCCCGCATACCGTCGTAGTGGTCATTGAACCACCAGGCACTTCCGTGCTGGATCTTTCCAATCGCAGAATCATCCTGAAAACAGCCAATGATCGTATCGAGAATGGCATTGTCATTGGGATTCAGGGAATAGAGAATCGTCTTTGGAAGCTCATTTGTCAGTGAGAGTTCATTTAAAAAATCAGCCAGTTCATTTAAAGGAGCCGAATAGCCGATACTGTCAAAACCGGTGTCAGGACCTAAACGTTTGAACTGCCTTTGGTTATTATTGCGTTTGACACCATAGTGAAGCTGCATTGCCCAGCCTAATTTGTGGTACTGTTTTCCTAAAAAAGTAAGCAGGGCAGTTTCAAACTGCATACGTTCTTCGAAAGAAACCGGACGTTCATCGAGAACCTTAGAAAAAATAGCCTCTGCATCTTCTTCGGAGCAGGGTTTCCACGGAATATGGGAAAAACTGTGGTCAGAAATGCAGCAGCCATGCTCCTGAAAGAATCCCATACGGCGTTTCAGTGCCAAACAGAGTGTCTGGAATGAAGAAATCTTTAAATGAGTCACTTCTCCTAAGGAAAGAAGATAGTCACAAAAGGCAGGACTGTCAATGGCAAAAGCACGGTCAGGCCTCCAGGTTGGGAGTACCATAACATCAAAGCTGTTATCCTGTGAGATTTCCTCATGCCATTTCAGACTGTCAATCGGGTCATCTGTGGTACATATTAAATGTACATTAGATTTTTTGATCAATTCTCTGGCACACATATCAGGATTGTCTAAGCGTTCGTTACATAATTCCCAGACCTCCGGTGCAGTCTTTTCACTTAAGATCCCATTATATCCAAAATAGCGTTGCAGTTCTAAATGACTCCAATGATAGAGTGGATTTCCGATACATTTTTCTAAGGTCTTAGCCCACATAAAGAATTTCTCGCGGTCTTCCGCATCTCCGGTAATGTATTCTTCATCAATCCCATTTGCCCGCATCAGCCGCCATTTATAGTGGTCGCCCTCTAACCAGACTCTGGTAATGTTTTCAAACCGTCGGTTCTTTGCGATTTCACGCGGATTCAGATGGCAGTGATAGTCTATGATCGGCATGTTTTTTGCATAATTATGATAGAGCAGCTCTGCCGTCTGATTTGAAAGTAAAAAGTTTTCGTTCATAAATGATTTCATTTTTTCCTCCTTGCATAAAGCGCAGAAATATTGGTCATGCTGATAAAAGTATTTCTTTCATAAGCAAAAAATATACAAAAGGAATTGGAGGAATCATATATGAGTGACAAAAATGAGGCACGCCCCTTTGGTGCGAGGGATAAATGGGGGTATTTGTTTGGAGATTTTGGAAATGATTTTACCTTTATCTTTGCAAGCTCTTATCTGATGGTTTTCTATACAAAGGTTTGGGGGATTTCTGCAAAGACCGTTGGAATTCTCTTTTTAGTATCCCGCTGTGTGGATGCGTTTACTGACATTGGAATGGGAAGGATCGTGGATTCCATAGAAACGGCAAAAGACGGGCGGTTCCGCTGCTGGCTGCGGCGGATGTGCGGTCCCGTGGCATTAACAAGTTTTCTGATGTATCAGTCAGGGTTAGCAGGTGCATCTATGACCGTCAAACTGATTTATATGTTTGTTACCTATATTTTATGGGGGTCAATTTTCTATACTTCCATCAACATTCCTTATGGCTCTATGGCATCCGCTATTTCCGAGGAGCCAAAAGACCGTGCGGCACTGTCTGTCTATCGTTCCTTAGGAGCGATTTTCGCGGCAACCTTTATCAGCGTGGTAACACCGCTCATTATCTACTATACCGATGCTAACGGAAATCAAGTGGTCAGCGGAAGAAACTTTACGATTCTAGCCGGTGTTTTTTCAATCGCGGCAATTATCTGTTATCTGCTCTGCTATACAATGACTACAGAGCGTGTGCAGATTGAAAAGAAAGAGCGTGGGGAAAACACCGGTCTTGGTGGAGCACTGAAAGGGATTTTTACAAGCAGGGCATTGATATCTGTCATTTTAGCAGCCATTCTGCTCTTATTAGCAACACTGATGAGTCAGGGGATCAACACCTATCTGTTTGCCGATTATTTTAAAGATACCAAGGCACTGGCACTGTTCAGCCTTTTGAACCTGCCATCGGGGATCGTCGTGGCAGTTGTTTCCGGAAAAATTTCCACGCGCTACGGAAAAAAAGAGTCTGCCGCGATCGGATGCTTCTGGGCAGGGATCATCTATCTGATTATTTATTTTTTACACACGAAAAGCCTTGCGGTGTTCATCACACTTTCTTTTTTTGCAATGTTAGGAATGAACTATTTCAATATGCTGATCTGGGCACTGATCACAGATGTGATCGATGACAAAGAGGTGCGGACACATTCCCGCGATGATGGAACCGTATATGGATTCTATTCTTTTGCAAGAAAAGTCGGACAGGCATTGGCAGGAGGAGTCAGTGGCTTTGCACTTTCCGCTATCGGATATGATTCCCTTGCAGCGGCGCAAACCGCGGAGGTACAGGGCGGAATCTACGGGATCGCAACGTTATTTCCAGGAATTGTCTATATCCTCGTAGGACTGGTTATGATATTCTTATATCCGTTATCGAAAAAAATTGTAATCCAGAATACAGAAGAATTGAAACGTCGCAGAGAGGAGACTTAAAACATGAAATTATCATTCAGATGGTATGGAGCGGATGACAAAGTAACATTGGAAAATATCCGTCAGATACCGAAAATGGAAGCCATTGTAACAGCAGTCTATGATGTACCGGTTGGAGAGGTATGGAGTGAAAAATCAATTGCAGATTTAAAAAAACAGGTGGAAGAAAACGGACTGAAATTTGAAGTGATCGAGAGTATTCCGGTGCATGAGGATATCAAGCTCGGAAAACCGGACAGAGACCGCTATATTGAGAATTATTGCGAAAATATCAAGAAGGTGGCAAAAGCAGGCGTGAAATGTATCTGCTATAACTTTATGCCGGTATTTGACTGGACGAGAACCCAGTTAGACCACAGATTGCCGGATGGCTCCACTACCTTAGTTTATTATCAGGAACAGGTCGATAAAGTAGATCCGCTGAAAACAGACAGCGATCTGACCCTGCCGGGCTGGGATGCTTCATACAGCAGGGAAGAATTAAAAGGGATTGTAGCAGAGTATCAGAAATTAAGTGAAGAGGATCTGTGGAACAATCTGGAATATTTTCTGAAAAAAATCATTCCGGTAGCGGCAGAGTATGATGTCAACATGGCAATTCATGAGGATGATCCATGCTGGAGTATTTTTGGACTGCCGCGCATTATTACCGATGAAAAAAATCTTGACCGCTTCTTAAAATTAGTGGATGACAGACACAATGGGATCACACTCTGTACGGGTTCTCTGGGATGTTCCGGACACAACGATGTAGCAAAGATGGCAGCAAAATATGCGGCAATGGGAAGAATCCACTTTGTGCATATGAGAAATGTCAAGATATTGGATAATGGATTTGAAGAAAGTGCACATCCGTCCTCCTGTGGAACACTGGATATGTATGCGATCGCAAAAGCATTGTATGACAATGGCTTTGACGGCTATATCCGCCCTGATCATGGAAGAATGATATGGGGCGAGACCGGAAGAGCAGGATATGGACTGTATGACAGGGCGCTGGGGGCAGCGTATCTGAATGGGTTGTGGGAGGCAATTGAGAAAGAGAGTATGAAGTAGGAGATAGGGATGAGCGGGTGAGGGGGTGTTGGCTGGGTGTTCTACACACCGCCTTTTGTTCCATGTCTGGGATTTGGATGTTCTAAATACCCTGTGGGACGTTGCCGGATGGGGACAAAACCGGAGCAAATTCGCCATCCATGGCTCAGTTGCTCCTTTTGCGGGCATCCGTGCCCGCAAATTTCTGATGTTGACAGGCTATTAAGAACATCCAAAATCCAGCTATAGTCACAAAGAGGAGGTGTGTAGAACACAGCAACATAACCGTCCCCTCAACGAACACCCCAACCACACGTTTCTCCTTCTCAATTGAGAAGGAGAAACGAAACACTTTTTAGTTGTGCTGAATTGGTATGTTGTGCTGTCACGCATGGGGTAGCGGTTGTGACTCTGTCCGGGATATAGAAGTTCCTGTCGCTCCGGTCAGAGACAGAAATTTTCGGACAGGGATGTCCGAAAAAGGCACAACCGCCATGGAGGGCGGATTTGTGCCGCTTTCGTCCGGTGCCAATACCCTAACCCCGGAGGGCATGGAACATCTTATCCCGGATAGCGGAACCAACAGATGCCCCATGCGTGACAGCGCCCCTCACCCCCAAAAAAAGAACAACAACATTAAAAAAAGAATCATTATAGTGAAGAAGGAGAACACACATGAAACTACCACTTAATACAGACCTGACCGGAAAAACGGTCGTCATTACAGGAGCAGGAGGAGTCCTTGGTGGCATGTTCGCAAAGGCATTAGCACAGGCTGGCGGAAAAGTTGCACTCTTAGACCTGAATCAGGAGGCAGCCGAGAAAGCAGCAAAGGAGATCAGCGAAGAGGGTTATATCGCAAAAGGCTATGCGGCAAATGTACTGCAAAAAGAAAGCCTTGCAGCAGCGCATGAACAGATCAAAAAAGACTTTGGCTTGTGCGATATTCTGATCAATGGTGCGGGTGGAAATAATCCGAAGGCAACCACAGATCAGGAATATTATGTGCCGGGAGAATTAAAAGAGGGAGAAAAATCATTCTTTGATCTAGAACAGAGCGGAGTGGAATTTGTATTCAACCTGAACTTTATCGGAACACTGCTGCCAACGCAGGAATTTGCACAGGATATGTTAGAGAAAGAAGGATGTAATATCATCAATATTTCTTCCATGAACGCTTATACACCGTTAACAAAGATTCCTGCATACAGTGGAGCAAAAGCAGCTGTATCAAACTTTACGGAGTGGTTAGCAGTGCATTTTTCAAAAAGTGGCATCCGTGTCAATGGAATAGCACCGGGATTTTTTGCAACAAAACAGAATCGAGAGCTTTTATTTGAAAAAGATGGCACACCGACACCACGAACAGGAAAAATCTTAGCAGCGACACCGTTAGGACGTTTTGGAGAATCCGAAGAATTGATCGGAACACTGCTGTTTTTACTGAATAACGAAGCCTCCGGCTTTATTACCGGTGTCGTGATCCCGGTAGACGGAGGATTTCAGGCATATTCAGGAGTATAAATGGAGGGCATATGGTAAAAGTAGATTTAACAAAAAAACCTTATTTTTTAGAAAAAGAAGATATACAGTGGGTAGAAGATACCATCGCAGAAATGACAACGGAAGAAAAGATCGGACAGCTTTTTGTAAATATGGGTTCCGAGCGAAGCGAGGGGTACCTGAAAGATGTTTTAGAAAAATATCACATTGGTGCGGTGCGTTACAATCCGGGAACATCTAAAGAAGTGCATGAGCAGAACCGTATTTTGCAGGAAAATGCCAAGATCCCGCTTTTGATCGCAGCCAATACCGAAGCGGGTGGAAACGGAGCCTGCACCGATGGAACAGAGATTGGCGTAGAGGTTAAGATCGGAGCCACCAATGACCCGAAATATGCCTATGAGATGGGAAGAGTGTCCGGAATCGAAGCGGCGGCACTTGGATGCAACTGGTCTTTTGCACCGATCACCGATATCAACCGCAATTGGAGAAATCCAATCATTTCCTCGAGAAGTTTTGGTTCCGACCCGGATATGGTGTTAGAAATGTCCAAAGCCTATATGAAAGGTTTTATGGAAAGTAACATGGTCTGTGCCATGAAACATTTTCCGGGCGATGGAATCGACGAAAGGGATCAGCACTTAAGCAATTCGGTCAACACTTATTCCACGGAAGAATGGGATGCAACCTTTGGAAAAGTATACAGTGGAATGATCGATGCCGGGGTTCATACCGTTATGGCAGGTCATATCATGCTACCTTCCTATCAAAAATATTTTAATCATCAGATGGAATTAGAAGACACACTTCCGGCGACACTGTCGAAAGAACTGATTGACGGACTTTTAAAAGAAAAATTAGGCTTTAACGGAATGGTCGTGACCGATGCGTCCCATATGGTAGGTATGACATCAGTCATGAAGCGAAGCAAAATGCTTCCGACAGCGATCGCGGCGGGTTGTGATATGTTCTTATTCTTCAATGATCCGGAGGAAGATTTTTCTTATATGATGGAAGGCTATCGTAGTGGGATCATTACAGAAGAACGTTTAGAGGATGCCCTTCGCAGAATCCTTGGCATCAAGGCATATTTAGGACTGCATAAGAAAAATAAAAAAGAGATCGTTCCTCGAAAAGAAGGCTTAAACGTCATCGGAAGTCCGGAATTTAAAGAGATTGCGGCAGAAGTATCGGACAAAGCCATTACACTGGTAAAAAATACGGGAACTTCACCGTTGCCATTATCCGTAAAAGAGCATAAGAGAATTCTGATCGTGCCACAGGAGACACCGAACCCGTTTGCATTTATGATGGGTGGAAAGAATAAGAAAAAACCGGTTGAATATTTAAAAGAGAAGTTAGAGGCAGAAGGATTTGAAGTCACGATCTATGAATCCATGATGGATAAGATATTAAAAGCCCCGGAGGAAGAAGCCGGAAAAATGATGTTAAATATGTATGCCGGAAAAGCTCCGATTTCCTCAATCACAGATAATTATGATCTGATCATCCAGCTTGCCGAGATCACCAACCTCTTTGGAGTGACACAACGTATCAACTGGAAAATGAGTAAGGGAACGCCGGATATTCCGTGGTATGTGCATGAAGTGCCAACGATTTTTATTTCGTTAGCAAGTCCGTTCCACTTAGCAGATGTTCCGCAGGTAAAAACGTATATCAACTGCTATGACAAGAATGAACACACGTTAGATGCACTGGTAGAAAAACTCTTAGGACGTTCGGAATTTACAGGAACAGATCCGGTAGATTCTTTCTGCGGTATGATGGATACCAGAATATAGTGGGAGAACAATATGAAAAAAGAGCATGACTATTTAATCTGTATTGACAGTGACGGCTGTGCCATGGACACCATGAACAGCAAACATTTTTATTGCTTCGGACCGGAATGGGTGAAACAGTATGGCTTAGAAGACATCAAAGAAGAGGCATTAAAATACTGGAATCAGATCAATCTCTATTCAAAAACCCGTGGCATCAATCGCTTCAAAGGACTTGCCATGGGATTAGAATGGGCAAAAGAAAAAGGTTATGAGACAGAGGGACAGGAGGAGTTCGTGGCTTGGACAAAAGAGGCACCGGAGCTTTCAAATCCTGCCCTTCTGGCTCAATGCCAGAAAAAGAAGAATCCCTGTATGGAACAGGCACTTTTGTGGAGTATTCATGTCAATCTTGCCGTCAAAGAGCCGGGAATGGAACAGGGAGCATTTTACGGAGTCAGAGAAGCATTAGAAAAAATGAGCCCAAAAGCGGATTTAGCAGTGGTATCTTCGGCAAATGCACAGGCGGTGGAAGAAGAGTGGTCAAAGTATGAGTTAAAGCCATACTGCAAAGCACTGCTCAGTCAGGAAGCGGGCAATAAGGCAGAGTGTATCCAAAAACTCTCGGCTCTCGGCTATCCGCCGGAGCAGATCCTGATGGTAGGAGATGCCATGGGAGATTATGAAGCCGCGAAGAAAAACGGTGTTTGGTTCTATCCGATCGTAGTCAATAATGAAAAAGAAAGCTGGCAGCAGCTGCAGGAGGAGGCATATCCGAAGCTTCTGCATGGAACTTTTGATAGGGAGTACCAGAAAGAATTGTTAGACAAGTTTGAGAGAGGCCTGCAAGAAACTTTATAGTATTTAGAACGTATTGTAGGTCACCTGCACAAATCGAATATTCCAGGTTTCCTTGTGCAGACCATTCCAATGAACCTCCTAAAACAGAAATCGTGTTCGCCAGTGGGCTTCACGATTTCTTGAGTTTCATTTCCATTGCACAAAAAGAAACCTTCCATATCCGATTTGTGCAGGCACTACGTTACGAGATGGAAAGGTTTGTGTTGTATGGGTGGCACGTTACATAGAGATTCATTTATAGGATTAGAGTGTCAAAAAGCGGTTCGCAACTTAGTGGCTGGCAACTTGCACAAAACCGGGACTGCTTTTGTGACTTTGGGA
>ERZ839741.251-NODE-251-length-72676-cov-6.838683_pt1 | contig 72676 bp, 68 predicted proteins | sample MGYA00519880_ERZ839741 | MGnify/ENA primary metagenome ERZ839741 (study PRJEB31850, sample SAMEA3708851) | human gut metagenome | biome: human gut; feature: human-associated habitat; material: faeces | place: China | collected 2014 ...
TCGCCATCCATGGCTCAGTGGCGGCTTGTTTGAACATCGTGTTCAAACATGGCTGATATACTTATAGAACATTAAGTACTTCTAAGTTCCAAACATATCTATATCTTATCTCGTGCAATGAATCTTATGTGATGTACTATATAGTATTGCGTTTCACGACTATACATAAATAGCTGTTCAATTATCCTGTATTATTTATAAATATCTGTTATCCTTGTATTCAGACGCTTGTTATTACTTTGCTGCGTTTGCCAATTCAACTAATTGCTTTTCGTCGAGTGGCAGGATTGGGGAGTTGTCGTCGCAGGTGTCGCGGTTTTCTACGATCACGACTTCGCCGTCTGTATCCATGATATGGTTATGCCATGTGCCCTTCTTGATGTTGTAGATCTTGTGCGGCTCCATGTGTACGGCTGTAATCTTGCCCGGCTTGTCACCCTCACCTGCAAGGAACAATGTGCAATGTCCCTGTACCAGTACGAATACCTCATCCGTATACAAATGCTTCTGCATTGTCTTTACATTCTCGATCAGCAGGTCGTCACAGAACTTTAAGACTGCGACTCTCCAGCTTTCGTAATCCACAAGTGGTTTGTAGCCTTCCGGCTGAAAATCTATAATTTCAATTCCTTCCATAATTGGTTCCTCCTTAAGCAAGTGTTACTTCGATTGTGTGCTGTGCATCCTTGGAAAGTGCCTCGATATTTGCACGCTTGATCACTGGTGTTCCGGCAAAGTCGTAAGCTGCGCCATCGATTGTGATTGCGCTCACCTTGTAATCAGCCGGTGCCTTCTTCTCTGCATTCTTCATAACGATCTTGACATGTCTGTCTGCAAAGATCATAGAAAGTCCTGCTTCCCCATTTGCATCAAACTGCTCCGGCAGAAGCTGTGGCACAAACGCCAGGTCTCCCATCTGTCCACGCACACCAAACATCTGTGTGATTACCGTTACAAGCAGCCAGCTTGCAGCACCGGTCAGATAGTGGTACACGCCACGTCCCTTGGCATCCACATACTCCGGCACACCCGGATAGATGCGGCTCTTCTCGACATCGTTGCAGTGCTCAAATAATGTATTAAATACTTTATACGCTTCCTTCGCGAAGCCTCTTGTATAAAGTGCATTTCCAAACATTGTTGCCATGTGACAGAACACGGCACCATTTTCCTTGTGGCCATACGCGAATCCAAACATACGTCCAAGATCCATCTTTACCTCATGGAAATCGGTGTTCAGACGGTAACCGCCAACAGAAGCATCGTACAGATACTTGTCTGCGGACTTCACGATCTCGGCGATCTGCTCGTCGGTTGCTGTCTTTGACATGATTGTAAATACCTGTGAGGTAAGCATCATGCGGACACAACCGTTAATATCGCCCTCAACTGCCTTGCCGGAGTTATCATAATAACCGTTGAAGAAGCCATCGCCCTCTGCAGTCTGTACCCACTCGGTCTTGCGGATGTGCTCACGCATCCAGTCTGCCTTCCCCTTGAGGTTTGCAGCAAGCTCTGCTACAGAGATCTCTACCTTCTCACCGGATAATGTATGTCTGCAGGTATCGCAGTAGTTCATCAGAACTTCACGCTTCTTCGCCACATCCTCATACAGATCTGCACCGGATACGAGAAGCTGCTGCATCTCCTTTGCGATCTTCACGGTCTTTTTGCCGGATGCCTCGAATGCTGCAAGCAGTCCTGCGATGTGATCCATATTGTCTGCGTACATCGTTGTAAATGCCACGCTCTCACCACGCTGTGCTGCCATATCGAGTGCGTCGTTCCAGTCTGCACCGCGCAGACGGATCTCGTTGTGATCTCCGACATCGTAGAACGAAGACAGATTCTGAATCAGCAGATGCTCTAACAATGTTCCGGAATATACATTTCCTGCTGCATCCTTCTGCTTTTCGCCCTGTGAGATATCCCAGTCTGTATCGCGATCCTCACCACGACAGATCAGAAGATCCTTGAAATATGTATTTTCTTCTAACAGGATATCCAAATCTCCTGTCTGATTGATATAAAGCTCGGTTGTCAGATATGGCCATACGCCGTGATCCATCCATACACGCGCGATACCATTACGGTCAGCGATAAATTCGCCCTGCTTGCTTCCAATGATTGTTGCATTTGTACCATCGAGACGCACACCACCGAAGTTGTCGATCAGCATCTGACGCACACCGTCCGGATTCATGATCAGAAGTGCCAGACAATCCTGCCACAGGTCACGCCATCCACGGCCACCCTTACCATAATCATGATGTGGAAGGAACGAACATCCATAGATCCGACGCAGCATTGGCTGGAAGCTTACCCACTTCATCCACTGGTCGAAATCCTTGTTGCCTGTATGATAAGAGACATTGACCTTCTCCTGCCAGTATGCGATTGTCTCATCCCATGCCTTGTCAAACGCCTTGACACTCAGGAACTTATTTGCAGCTGCTGTAAGCTCTTCTGCGCTGTCGCCATAACCCATTGCGATCACATAGGAGATTGTCTCACCGGCAGCCACCTTCTTCTCTGCAAATACAACACCGCCCAATGCTTCGTAGCCGTCGATGCCTTCGCCCTTTGCATATGGCGCAAGTGGATTCTTATAAAGTGCACGTGGGTTCTCCAAATTACCGCCCTCGCCAATGAAATCCTCTACGATTGGATAATAGCCGATCGGTGTCTCGTTCTCATTTCCACCGAACACACCATAGTTGATCTCGTTGCGCTTATGTCCACGCTCGTCAAATGTCATCGTCGGCTTTACAAGGATACCTGTCTCATTCGTTGTGATACGATGAAGCAGAGCCGTTACATGACGATGGTCACGGATGTTGTCTGCGGATCTTGCGTAAAGCGGAATCGCAGTTACAACCTGCATTGTCATTTCCTTGTCTGAAATATTTGTAAGTTCTACCTTCAGAAGTTCGAGTTTCTCCCCGCTAATCGGAGATACACTGGAAAGTGCTGCCTTCACCCCGTTTCTCTCAGACGTACGTGTGATCTTGTGATGCATAAAGCCTGCCTCCAAATAGGTCGGCTCCTTGTCCTCTGTAAAAAGCTCTGCCTGTTGGGCAGCGGAACGTCCAGTGAGTGACCAGAGTGTCTTCCCGTTGATCTTGCACCATACATTTCTTGAGGACTTGTCATTGTGCAAGTTCTCACAGCTCACCGGTGGCATAAGGAATGAATTCTGACTCATCTTCGAGTCGCCTGCGAGATCGGGTGCAACCGAACTCATAACCCCTGATTCATTTGCGATTGGAAAATAAAGATAACTAAGCATCTCTGGATTCTCCATAGTAAAGTCGCCCTGATTTCCTACATAATTAATCTTCATTTCAACACTCCTTTTTATTAAAATTCTTATATTATTTTCTTGTTTTAGAGGTTGTCTGACAGTCTCTGCAAACAACCAGATGCGCGCAATCACGCACATTACAATTATATCGTATTTTTCCACATAAGAAAAGAGACGTCTATCATTTACGTCTCTTTTTTTAGTAAAATTTTACTCATCATTTGCATTTTTATTTTCGGTTGGCAGGTTCCATCTGTTCCCGCCAAAAAAGTCTGCCTCCGCAGCATCGTGCGTCACCAGAAATGTCGTCTTCCCTGCAGTCTTCTCCTTCACATACTGCATCACGATCTGCTTCGTCGTGGCATCCAATCCTTTAAATGGTTCATCTAAGATCACACAGTCCGCATCGTACAACAATGCCCGGAGCAGGGCAATCCGCCGCCGCATGCCACCACTTAGTTTCATGACGTTCTGTTTTAAGTCATCCGCCGTGATACCAACCTGTGCTGCCTCCTGTTCTATCCTGCACTTCTGCGCGTCCCTTTGTGCATGCGTCTTCTTACGTTCCAGCACAAGGGCAATATTCTCATAGGCTGAAACATCCTCGCACAACCGGTCTTCCTGAAACAATACAGCTACCCGCTCTGGCATGCCAGTTACTTTGCCGCTATCCACCTTTTCTAATCCTAACAGAATCCGAAGCAGGGTTGTCTTGCCACAGCCCGACACACCCATGATTACAGTCGTCTCTCCTGCCGGAAACTCCTTCGAGAGCTGGCTTAGCACCTGCTTTTCGCCATACGTTTTCGATACATTTTTTATTCTAATATCCTGCATCCGTATCCTCCATAAAACGTGAGCACGGATTAAGCAGCCTCGACAGTCCTGCCAGAAATACCTTCTCCGCCACCACGCTGATTACCACAATGATCACCGTCCACGCAAGCAGGTCGTCGGTATCAAGGTATATTTTTGCTGTATAAAGCATCTTGCCGATCGAACCGTTCGGCACGCCGATGATTTCTGCGGCGATACCTGCCTTCCATGCCATACCGGTTGTCACACGGCAGGCAGAAAGAAGAAACGGTCGAAGCTTCGGCAGCTCGATATAGCGGAAGCGTTTGCGCCATGGCAGCTGAAAAACTGTTGCGACCTCCTGCATCTCCCGGTTTTCTGCACGTAGTCCCTCTAAGACATTCTGATATATGATCGGAATTACGATCAGGAACGATATGAATACCGACAGATTCCGGGCGGACAGCCAGATCAGACAGATCACGACGAACGATGCCACCGGCACACTTTTGATCGTCGCCATCCACGGCCACAGCAAGGTCTCTACAACCGGGTGCTTCGCCGCCAGATAAGCAAGCAGGCAGCCCAGAATCAACCCAAGCAAAAAACCGCCTGCAATATGGTAGAACGAGAACCATATCGCACGCGCAAAGCCCTCCACCCGCCAGATCGTGCAAAGCCGTCTTGCAACTGCAACCGGTGTCACAAGCAGGATCCGCTGGTGGATGAGAAGTGCTGCAATTTCCCAAAAAGTGAGTGCAAGCAACGCTGCACCCACTTTCTTTAATACTTCTTTATAGTTCATATTTACAATCCATAATAAAAATCATCGGCTGGGAGTGTACCGCCAACTGCCTGTGGGTTCTCGTCAAAGAGAATCTGCAGATATCCGCTGACACTGTCCTTCATTTCCTGTCCCTTCAGGAATGTGATATGGCATTTCGGAATCGCCTTCTCTGCGAGCGGCGCCTTCGCCACGATACCATATCCGGCGATCAGCTCTGCCGCATCGGCTGCATTGTCATTTGTATAAGCAACGGAAGCCTCATACTCTGAAAGGAACGTCTCAACTGCCTGTGGATGCTCCTTCACGAAATCTGTCCGGGCAACAACCACACCAGTCACGATATCACAATCCTCGATCTCTGTCCATGCATCATTTAAGTCGATTGCAACGCGCAAGCCGTCAACCTGCCCCATTGCGGCTGTCGCAAATGGCTGTGGTAACATAGCGATCGCTTCAGAATCATTTGCAATATAAGACAGTGCTTCCGTTGTATCTGCACACCACTGGATCGTAAGACCGCTATCCGGATCAATGCCATTTTGCTTCAAAATATGGCGCAGTGTGTATTCTGGTGTTGCACCCTGTCCGGTTGCATACAGTTTCTTGCCTGCCAGATCCTTAATGCTCTGTACGCTGTCTCCACGCTCCACGATGTTCAGGACTCCCAGTGTGTTAACTGCAAGGATCTGCACGCCACCGTTCGTATTGTTATAGATCACAGAAGCCAGATTCGATGGAACCGCTGCAATGTCAATGTCACCCTTTGTAAGCGGTGCCACAAATGTAGATGGATCGGTGGATAGATCTGCGAACTCATATGTGCCCTTTGCAGTCCCATCTTCGGCATCCTTCATCAGCTTGACCATGCCCATCGCGGTCGGACCAGACATCGCTCCAACACGAACTGTCACATTATCCGTTTCCTCTTTCTTGCCACACCCTGCCAAAAGTGCGCAGAACATAGAAAGAGCCAGCAACAAAGCAAATACTTTCTTCACTGCCGGTCTCTTCTTTACATTTCGTCTCATCTCGTTCATAGATTTGCTCTCCTTTAATTAGTTAAATATGTATTAGATCTTAGCTGTGTTGCATTTCGCAGTCACACCATCGATCATCCCTAATTTGCCGGAAAGCGCACTGGTACACGACATCGGCGCATCCATAACGACGGATATGATAGAAACACCCTTCTTCTCATACGGAAGTCCCATACGGCCGATGATATAGTCTGCATATTCATGCAGAACCGCATTCACCTTCGCCGCCTGATCTCTCTCATATACGATAATACTGATTACGGAAATTCGCTTATCCATAGTACCCTCTTTTATTACTCGCCTTTCCACGCGGGACGAACCCTTGTGCGTCAGAACGAAATGAAACAACTTTAATCTTCTTCAATATGCTCGCAACCCTGTGCGATAATTGTGCGGACATGTTCATCCGCCAGAGAATAGAAAATGGATTTTCCTTCTCTCCGGTTCTTTACCAGTTTATTCTGCTTCAAGATACGAAGCTGATGTGAGATTGCGGACTGTGTCATGCCAAGTGCTTCCGCCAGATCACACACGCACACCTCTGCCTCGAATAATACGAACAAAATCCGTATTCTCGTCGAATCGCCGAACACCTTGAAGAGCTCTGCCAGATCATACAATTCTGTCTCACTTGGCAGCTTCTCATTCACAATCTTCAGCAGATCCTTGTGTACCTCGTGACTCTCACAACATTCAATCATTTTCTGTGTCTGTGCCATAGTATCCTCATTTCACACTAAAGTTTCTTTACAAACAATGTACGGATCGCATTTAACACTGCCAGTATCATAACTCCGACATCTGCAAAAATGGCAAACCACATATTTGCAATACCAAGTGCGCCGAGTACCAGACAGATTACTTTAATACCAATCGCGAAATAAATATTCTCATATACGATACGGATACATTTTCTTGAAATCCGGATCGCCTTGGAGATCTTCAGTGGATCATCGTCCATCAATACGATGTCGGCAGCTTCGATTGCCGCATCTGAACCAAGTGCGCCCATCGCAATACCGATATCGGCACGCGAGAGAACTGGTGCATCGTTGATGCCGTCACCCACAAATGCAAGTTTATCCTTTTCCGGCTTTTTCGTCAAGAGTTCTTCGACCTTTTCTACCTTATCGCCCGGAAGCAGTTCACTGCATACCTCATCGATTCCAAGCCGTGCGGCTACATGATCTGCCACATTCTTAGCATCACCGGTCAACATAACGGTCTTCTCAATACCGGATTTCTTCAGTGCGGCGATTGCCTCTGCCGCATGCTCCTTGATGACATCGGAGATCAGAATATGTCCGGCGTATTTACCATCAATCGCTACATGGACAATCGTTCCAACATGGCTGCAGTCGTGATACTCGATACCGAGCTTCTTCATAAGCTTTGCATTTCCGGCTGCAACAACCTTTCCGTCCACCTTTGCTGTCAGACCATGACCACCGATCTCCTCCACGTCACTGACGCGGTTCTTATCGATCGGCTTGCCATACGCACGCTGTAAGCTCTTGCTGATTGGATGGGTGGAATAGCTCTCTGCAAGGGCTGCATACTCAAGCAGCTCCTCATCCTTATATGGACTGTGGTGGATACCATTTACCTCAAATACACCCTTCGTCATCGTACCGGTCTTATCAAATACGACGATCTTCGTCTGCGACAATGTCTCTAAGAAGCTTGAGCCTTTGACAAGGACACCTTCCCGGCTCGCGCCACCGATTCCTGCAAAGAAGCTAAGCGGAATACTGATTACCAGTGCACATGGACAACTGATTACAAGGAATGTCAGGGCACGGTATACCCAGTCGCCCCATTCCGGTGCAAGCCCCATAAATGCCATCCGCACGATCGGTGGTAAGATGGCAAGTGCCAGAGCACCATAGCAGACTGCCGGTGTATAGATCTTCGCAAACTTCGAGATAAAGTTCTCGGAACGTGATTTTCTGGAGCTTGCATTCTCTACCAGTTCCAAAATCTTCGATACCGTCGACTCGCCGAATTCCTTCGTCGTACGGATCTTCAAAAGTCCGGTCATGTTGATACATCCACTGATGATCTCATCGTCCACGCTGACTTCCCGCGGTACGCTCTCACCCGTCAGTGCACTTGTATTCAAGGACGATGTTCCCTCGACAACGACACCATCGATTGGCACCTTCTCACCCGGCTGTACAACGATAACCGTCCCGATCTCAATCTCATCCGGATCAACCTGCTCAAGCTCTCCGTCCTTCTCTACATTTGCATAGTCCGGGCGGATATCCATCAGATCACTGATGTTCCGGCGGCTCTTACCAACGGCGTAGCTCTGAAACAGCTCTCCAATCTGATAGAAGAGCATAACCGCAGTGCCTTCCTTGTAATCACCGAGTGCGATTGCACCGATGGTGGCAACTGCCATCAGGAAATTCTCATCGAAAATTTGTCGGTTCAAAATTCCCTTTCCTGCCTTCTTCAGGATATCATATCCGATTACAAAATACGGAATCATATACAGTCCGAACCGCACGTATCCTTTCACCGGGATAAACTGCAAAGCGATCACCAATACCGCTGCAATAATGATCCGAATCAATACCTTCTTCTGCTTCTTCGTCATAGCCGTCACTTCCTATCTCTGTCTGCTTCTTCTACTTACTTATGCACACCTGCTGCATCTGTGCGGATCTCTTATAAGAAGATCTCGCAGTCATCCTCTACCTTCTTGCAGTTCTTCAGAACGTCCTTCATAACTGCCTTTGCATCTGCACCTTCTTCAAACTCTACGATCATCTTGAGTGCCATAAAGTTTACAGTTGCGTCCTTGACACCAGCTGTATTCTTAGCAGCGTCCTCCATCTTATTTGCACAGTTTGCACAATCAACATCAATTTTGTAAGTTTTCTTCATCTTCGTATCTCCTTTTTTCTTAATATCATATGAACAATTATTCATATGTTTGTGTTTATTATAGCATTCCTTTTTCAGATGTCAACTATCAATTTCCATTTTTTCCTGTTTTTTTATCACGCATATCATTATGACAAGCAGGATCAAAAATGCTGCCAGACTTCCTGCCGCTCCCAGACTGATTCCACGCCCGGATAAATCAAATTTTGCACTCACACCAAGTACAGCTGTCACCGCTAACAGAATTCCGATCAATCCCTCTCCGGCGATCAGTCCGGAAGAAAATAAGATTCCATCCTGCACATACGCCTCATTCTTTTTCCTTTCATAAAACGCGCGCAACAGACCGCCAACCATGATCGCTGTTGACAGATGAATCGGCAGATACAATCCGATAGAAAAAGGAAGCACCGGAATCCCAACGATTTCAACCGCAACTGCGATAAATACGCCGATCAGAATCAGTCCCCACGGCAGATAATCTCCCATCACACCTTCCACAACCAGCTTCATCAATGTTGCCTGCGGTGCCGGAAGCTCCGGATCGCCGAAGCTCCATGCTGCCTGCAACAGATACAGCACACCACCGATTGCAAGCCCGGAAACAACCGCCCCGATCAGCTCTCCAACCTGCTGCTTCCACGGTGTTGCCCCGACGATAAAACCAGTTTTCAAATCCTGCGACGTATCCCCTGCCATTGCCGCGACAATACAGATGACCGTTCCCATTGAGATTGCAACTGTCATTCCTTTTAATCCGGTCTGCCCGGTTAATTTCAGCACAAAGGATGCAAGCAGCAATGTCGCGATTGCCATACCAGATACCGGATTGTTCGAAGAACCGACAAGACCAACCATCCGTGCACTGACGGTTGCAAAGAAAAATCCAAACACGGCAATAAAAAGTGTCATCGGCGCAGACAGCCGGATCTGTGGCATCACACACAGGAACAACAGGATTGCCGCAATTCCAATGATCACATACCGCATCGGAATATCACGTTCTGTCCGTTCCCTTCCCGTATTCCCATAGCCACGCACTGCCTTACGGAAGGTCGTCACGATCAATGGCAACGTCTTTACAAGGCTGATAATTCCGCCTGCCGCAACTGCTCCGGCTCCAATATAGCGGATATAGTTTCCCCACAATTCCCATGTGGTTAAAGTGCCGATTGCTCTCGTCGCTGGAAACAAGATATTATCCCCACCAACCAGCACGAACGCCGGCATCAGCACGAGCCAGCCAAGTACCGCCCCGCTCAACAGATACGAAGACACACGCGCGCCGCAGATATATCCAACACCCACCAATGCCGGTAGCACGTCGATACCAAAGCCTGCCCCACGCAGCTTCCGGCTTTCAAAATCGACTTCACTTGGAAACAGCTTCAATCCGTCTGCTAAAAATTTATAGACAGCTGCCGCGAGCAATCCTTTTAATACCTTCTTTGCTTTCGCGCCACCCTCTTCTCCAGCAAGCAGCACCTTCGAACATGCCGTTCCCTCCGGGTATGGCAGGCGGTCATGTTCTTCCACGATCAGCGCGTGGCGAAGCGGCACCATGAAAAGCACGCCAAGCAGACCGCCGCTTATGGCAAGCATCGCGATCGTAAAAAAAGACGGCATCGCCGTGCCATGCTCCTTCGCCCACATAAACAACGCTGGAAGCGTAAAGATTGCACCTGCCGCCAGCGATTCTCCGGCGGAGCCGATTGTCTGTACCATGTTATTTTCCAGAATCGAATCCCGCTTTAACAACAGCCGCACAATCCCCATCGAGATCACGGCTGCCGGAATGGATGCGGATACCGTCATACCGACACGCAGCCCCAGATAGGCATTGGCACCACCAAATACAACGGCAAGTAAAATTCCTAAAATAAAAGCTGTCGGTGTAAATTCAGTTGTTTTTTTCATTGTCTGTTTCTCCCTGTTTTTATACTTCTTCACAGATACAGTTTTTCCCATTTTTCCTGCATACATACATTGACTTTTTCCGTCCATCTTATGTATAATTGTAAATAAAAAAAGCGCGAATGGCAGACACATTTCACGACAGAAGGGAGCGTATATTTATGAACAAACAGGTCATTATTTCAATCGGACGAGAGTATGGAAGCGGCGGACATGTAATCGCAGAAATAATCGCCAAGCATTACAATATTCCACTTTATGACAGAAATATTCTCGACGAGCTTTCCAAGGAAACTGGAAATTCTTACGATGTCTATAAGAAATACGACGAAAAGCCAGCAAATCCTTTTATCACCAGAACGGTACTCGGACAGTCAAACTCCGTAGAAAAGATTATTGCAGAAATGCAGTTTAATTTCCTGAAGGAAAAGGCAGAAAGCGGAGAATCCTATGTAGTACTCGGTCGTTGTGCCGAGGACATCTTACAGGATAATGATGGACTGATCTCCATCTTCCTTGTCGGCGACACCGATGTGAAGCAGAAGCGAATCATGGAAGTCAAGCATGTATCCGCAGACGAGGCGCTCACAAAAATGAAACGCCACGATAAAAGCCGGAAGCAGTATCACAATTCCTTCTCCTCTGGCAAATGGGGCGATTCCCGGTACTATGATGTCTGCATCAATACCAGCCGCCTTGGTCTGAAAGCTTCAGCAGAAGAACTGATTCGCTATATCGACGCCAGAGTGGCTGCCATGTAATCTGTTTCATCCGCACAATACACGAATATGTTTACACATAAAAAGAGCCTTGCAATCTGCAAGACTCTTTTTTGATTTGTTATTTTATTTAATAATACATGCTCTGCCATCGTTCAAAGGCGTTGCACTCGGTGCTTTGCCTCCCTTTGGTACGAGCACGATCTGAATTCCTTCCAGACGCTTTGCATATCCAACTGTTCCAGCTGTCTGCCCATTCTTCGCCCAGTTCAACCAGCCGAAAGTCTGTGCGTGTACACGGTAGTATACATCATATTTCTCAGCAAGTTCACCAGTCAGTTTGATCTCGATTGCCTCCAGACGCTTCGCCTGTCCAGTCGTTCCGCTGACTACGCCATCGCTAACCCAAGGCTGCCATCCCAATTTCTGCACATGCGTATGATAAGTCACACCACCATCTACACCAAGTGCGTCATTGTTGACCTGAATCCGGATTGCCTCCAGCCGCTTTGCTTCTCCATATGTTCCAGAGAAGGAACCGTCTGATACAAATTGCTGGTTGCCATAGGTCTGCACATGCGTTGCATAATTGATCAAGCCCGGCTGATCACTCTTCGATGCAGCCTTTCCGTACTGTACATAAGAAACAGCGCTGGTTCCCGAAGATGGCGTCATCCCCTTCGGTACTACGTAAATCTGGATTGCTTCCAGACGCTTTGCAAATCCTGACGTACCAGCCGTTTCACCATTCTTTGCCCAGCCAAGCCAGCCAAAGGTCTGTGCATGTACACGATAATACACATCGAATTTGTCTGCGTCGTTGCCTGTTAATTTGATACGGATTGCTTCCAGACGTTTGGCCTGTCCAGTTGTTCCGCTTAAAGCTCCATCATCGACCCAATTACCCCAGCCTAAGGTCTGTACATGTGTCTGATAGGTAACACCCAAATCATACTCGCCACCGACCTTAATCTTGATTGCCTCCAGCCGCTTGCCAAGTCCGGTCGTTCCGCTTGTCATACCGTTAAATTTATCTGCCTGCCAGCCATAACTCTGTACATGTGTGCTATACGCTACATTCAGGAACGAATTTGCTGTACTGGATGTCTTTTTTACCGTACAGAATTTGTACATATAATCATTTACAATACTATATCCATAATTTGATGCAGTTGCCCAGCCCTTTCCCCAAGGGTTTTCCTGAATACCCAAGTACTCTACAAAAGTTGCACAGCCTCTTGTCACATACTGGAATCTCGGATCAACCACTGCATTTTTCAGATCTTCCTGTGAAGCGTATGCCTTCAGATGCTGTACCTGTGCACGTACTCCCAGACGTACCGAACCAAATGCCTGTCCAGCAGCGCCGCCTCCGGTTGCGCCCAGTCCACAGAAATTATACTGCTCAATCTTTACATCGCCGCCGAATCGCAGGAATCCAGTTTCTTTCATTGCCTGTGCAAATACAACACCCGGATCTACGCCCTCTGCAACTGCCTCGTCGTAAAAGATCTGGCAAAATGTCTGCAATGGATTGGACGATGCTTTGATCTCTGTATCATGCTCCTGATAGTAATTCGGGAACGTTGCATTGGACTTATAATACGATACCATACGATCAACGGATGTCGTCGGAGTCGTCATGATTGGTGTCAATGCTTCGGACGTACCACCGTCATATGCTGTACGGATCGTATCCGCGATTGTCGCCTTAGAACCATAATTCCCATTCTTGGACAATCCATAATATTCTGCAATGGCGGTTGCATCTGCATACCCCATTTCCTTTACTTTATCTTCTCTTGACAAAAAGTTATATACATCACCAGAATTATCGATAAATGCATGCTCGATCAAAACTGCCGGGAAACCAGCTTCCTTAGAACGCTTGATAACGCCTAAGTAATCCGATGGTGAACCATCTGGGTACTGGCTGCCGTCCTCTGTATTCCGGATCTTGATTCCTCTGTTATATAGGCCAAGTGCTACCAGCTTCTGCTGGATTACTTCTGCCAGTTCTTTTCCTTCTGTTCCGATACCCGGTATGTAATTGCCGTTTGGATAATACACCTCGGCACCGCCATGTTGTCCACCAACAGCATTGATATGAATGCTGACAAACACATCTGGATTAAATTTCTTTGCATACGCTACGCGATTAGCAAGATTATTGTCCGTATCTGCAGTTCTTGTCATGTATACTTCAACATGGCTATACTCTTCCAGCTTTGACTTGCAATACTGCGCAATTTTCAACGTCAAATCCGCTTCTCTCAAGCCATATTTACATGCACCCGGATCAGAACCACCATGTCCCGGATCAAGCACAACAACCAGATTCGGGTTGGCTGTCGACTGTGTTGCGATTCCGCTGTCTGCAACACTGTCATCGGCTTCCTGTAAAGCTTCGGTCAGAGAATCAAAAGTCATCTCCTGTCCTTCGGCATCCAGCACGGTAATTCCGTCTTCGCCGCAGGCTTCCTCTGCATCCTGCTCTGCCTGTTCATCCACGACATAGGCATCCGCCTCAGAATCAACATCCGTATTGATACCAAATTTGGCTTCAATTCCGGTATCCACCATACGAACGATTCGTTTCTCTCCGTCTGCAACTACCTCAATCGTGGTTACTTCATATTCTCCGCTCGGCTGGGTATCATCAAACTCCATGTTAAACAGCAGGCTTCCCTCATCTACGGTATCCGCAGTCACTTCATAGGAAGTACCAGTCTCCACATTGACGTAAGTCAAAACCGCATCCGAAAGCTTCTCCGTTCCATCTCCGACATCCGCCAGAACAAACTGGCTTCCCGGTGTACATACAACCGGACTTCCGACGACCAGATAATTCAACTGTTCTTCTGTCTGTGCCACCGAAACTGGTTCTGCTGCGCAAATCGGGACTCCATTTCCCGCAAGCAGCATCCCCGCTGTCAAAATGGCTGCAAGAATCTTCTTACTCTTTTTGAAGCGTATCATGTTACTCTCTCCTTCGTTTTCTACTATAATCCAAAAAACACCATTCCGATTATAATATCATTTTCGGCAGATAGCAATGATTACGCATCCCTTTTTCGTCATTTTCTTGTAAATTTCCTGTAATTTTCACTATCGACGTAGTTTTCTCTTCCGTTTATAGCCGGTATACTTCTGTTTTTTCTCGTAACGTGCCCGTAACTTCTCCGCAATCAGCGTCAGATACCGGAATAAGGATTCCGCCGCAAATCCGAACACAACCATCAACAATATACACCGATTTGACATATCACTTAGTGCAAACAGCTTCTTCAAGAATATCCCGGAGAATACAAGTCCGAATATATTCAGGAAGATCACGCCGTACTTCATCTTATTGAGCGGTTCGCTGATCTTAAATAAAATCATAAATCCAACAACCGACAAAACCAGTGTTGCGGCTGTCGCCACACTCGCATCCGGTAGTCCAAATACCGATCCAAGCATGACAAGGGCTCCGACTGCAATCACATCGGTCAGACCGCCCGGCAGTGCCTTAAGCAGCACATTCGTGATAAACCTGCCTTCGATCCGGTTCTTGTTCGGCTCTAATGCAAGCAGGAATCCCGGTGCGCCGATTGTGAACATACTGATCAAGGATACCTGCGCCGGTTCGAGCGGATATGTGATCATCAAAACCATCGAGAATACTGCCATCAACAGAGAAAATATATTCTTTACAAGGAACAGGCTCGCCGACCGCTGTACGTTATTAACCACGCGCCGTCCTTCATACACGACATCCGGCATATGTGCAAAATCCGAATCCAACAATACCACCTGGGCTGCCTGTGCCGCTGCCTCACTACCCGAAGCCATCGCCACACTGCAGTCTGCATCCTTCATAGCCAAGATATCATTGACACCATCGCCGGTCATCGCAACTGTATGTCCTTTGATCTGCAATGCCTTCACAAGCTTCTGTTTCTGCTTTGGGGTCACACGTCCAAAGACCGTGTACTGTTCCACCGCATCCCTAAGCTTCGCCGCTGTATCAAGCGTGGTCGCATCCACGTAATTCTCTGCACCTGGGATTCCAGCCTGCAGCGCAACTTCAGAAACCGTCCCCGGATTATCACCGGAGATCACCTTGATTGCTACGCCCTGATCGTTAAAATATTCGAATGTCTGCTTCGCATTTGCCCGGATTGGGTTCGCAAGCACGACAAATCCAAGCGGAATCACTTCCCCGGTAAGTCCATGCTTTAAGTCGGTTCCTGCGTATTTTGCAAAAAGCAGGACGCGGTCACCATCCTTCGTGAAGGTTGTAATCTCTTCTTCCACCGTCGCATATGCATCTCGCAGGACAAATTCCGGCGCCCCTAATATATAAGTTCCTTCTGTAAATACGATTGCACCGTATTTCGTTGTTGAGGAAAATGGATAGCGCTCCACAACCATCCGATGCGGTGTCGCACCATCATTTTCTGCAAATGTGCGGAGTGCCTGCATCGTCGCATTGTTGTCGTTCGATGCAAGAGTATAATCCACAAGTAATTCCTGCAATTCCTCCGGCGTGTGCAACAGATTCTTCCCGTTCTTACTGCATATGATCTGCTTGACATTCATCGTCGGCTCGGTGATCGTACCAGTCTTATCCACACACAGCACATCGACACGTGCAAGTGCTTCGATACTCTTCATATCATGCAGCAGCACCTTCCGGCTGGCAAGCTTCATGGTGCTGAGAGCCAGTGCGATTGTCGTAAGTAAATATAATCCCTCCGGAATCATACCGATGATCGCCGCAACCGTCGCTGTCACACTCCGGCGAATTGTCTCATGGTTGATAAAATGGCTCTGATAAAACAACAGAAGTCCGATTGGGATGATAACGATACCAACCCATTTGACGATCTGGTTGATTGAACGGATCATCTCAGACTGCTCGCCGCTTCCCATCGTCTTTGCTTCCTGTGAGAGCTTCGCGATGTAGGATTCATTTCCAACGTGTGTGAGTTCGGCATGGCATCGTCCGGATACGACAAAGCTTCCTGAGAACAGTTCGTCGCCGGGATTTTTCTCTACCTCATCCGCTTCTCCGGTAAGCAGCGATTCATTGACCTGCACGCTTCCTTCCACAACGACTGCATCTGCGCAGATTTGGTTGCCCGCCTCTAAGATGATCTCATCATCCTGTACAAGCTGTTCGGTTTCAATCTTCTGCTTCACGCCGTCCCGCACGACGATCGCGTGCGGTGCATTCAGCAGATTCATCTTGTCCAGTGTCCGCTTCGCGCGGATCTCCTGTATAATTCCAATCAATGTATTGCCGATGACGATCGGCAGGAAAGTCAGGTTCCGAAAAGAACCGACCAGACAGAGTAAGACTGTAATGATCAAAAAGATCAGGTTAAAATATGTGAATGTATTGGAGACGATAATCTCCTTCGTTGTTTTATCGGTAGACAGGTCGGTCTCGTTCGTCAGGCCCTGATCGATCCGCTCCTGTACTTGTTGCTGCGTAAGTCCCATAGTTTTCTCCTTTTTGAAAATACCCTTGCTGCATCCTGCAATCTGATTCTGTATAGTATATTCCTGCAACTATGTTTGCATATGCGATGTATTGAGCCCAAGAAATTCTAAATGTTCTGTTATACAATATTATCATCGTACGCAACCGCCGCCAATTCGCCATCCATGGCTCAGTGGCGGCTTGTTTGAACATCGTGTTCAAACATTGCTGTTATTATCCAGAACATTAAGAACTTCTAAGCCTCAAACATATGCATATCCCAAACATAGTTGCAGGAATTACACATACAGAACCAGATTACAATATACTTTTTTGTATTTTCAACACTTCTTATGCCTTAATTCTATATCTTCCAAATTATTACATATGATAGCACAGGAGATTTGCTGAAACAACGCAAATTCTATGAACTTTTGGTGAATCTTAGGAAGCGGCGGTACAGCAAAAATCCGGCAATCGACGTAATACTATCCGTAACCGGAAATGTCAGCCAGAAGAAGTTTAGCCCGATTCTTGAAAATGCATACCCAAGCGGCACAAATAAAAATACCGTTCTTACCACTGTAAGCAAACTGCTTGTAAACGCTTTTCCAACTGCCTGAAAGAACACCGGAAATGTCAATGATGTCACAAGCGGAATAAAGCTCGCTGCAATGATACGGAATGCCACCTTCCCGATACGGATCACTTCTGCGTCATGTGAGAATACATGCAGCATCTGCCCCGGCATCAGTTCAAAGCAAAGCACACCAATCATCATCAGGGATACTCCATATATAAGTGCCAATGACAACGTCTTCTTGCAGCGGTCAATCTTCATCGTTGCATAATTATAGCTTAAGATCGGTACGATACAGGTCTGCATCGCACCAAGCGGGATGAAGAAAAACGCCTGCCATTTGTAATAAAGTCCGAGCACCGTCACCGCCTGATCGGAGAAGGTTGCAAGTACCATATTAAGTCCGAATATATAGAACGTGTACGCGGACTGCATCAGGATATTCGGGATTCCCATCTTATAAATCTTTCGGATGTCCGGCAGATATACAGAAAGCGCCGGCGACCTCCGGAATCCTCTGCGCATGACGATCAGCGCCGCTACGATCTGACCAACGACGGTTGCTGCCGCAGCACCTGCGATTCCCATCTTCGGCAATCCTAACATACCGAAGATTAAAAGCGGATCCAGTATAATGTTTGTTATCGCACCTGCAATCTGCGCGATCATCGGCGTCTTCATATCGCCGTTTGCCTGCAGAATTTTCGTCCAGATGCTCTCCAGAAAAAGTCCAAAAGAAAAGACGCATACAATCCGTCCATACGTCACAACCTCTCTGATTACTTCTGCGGAATCCGTCGACATCTTCGCGTATGCAGGCATGAAGAAGTAGCAGAACACTGCGAATACCATCCACATAAACAAAGTGAGCGGTGTGCCGATTCCACCGATCTCGTCCGCCTTTTCATCCTCGGACAATCCAAGATAATGCGCCATGCACGTATTGATACCAACACCGGTTCCCACCGCAAATGCGATCATCAGAAGCTGGATTGGATAGATGATGGACAGTGCGGTCAGTCCGCTCTCGGAATACCGCCCGACAAAGAAGCTGTCCACAATGTTATAAAGTGCCTGTATCAACTGCGCCAGCATCACTGGCGGTGCCATCTTCCATAGTATTTTACTGATTTTCTCTGTGCCAAACATCTGGCTGTCTTGTTTCATTGTTGCCTGTCCTCCACGGGTATTATTTATAGGCTTCGCCCATATGGATGTCGCCTCACCAGATATCGCTGTCCCACAAGATTGTGAATGGGCCATCGTTCTCCAGTTCGACCTTCATATCAGCACCGAAGCTTCCGCATTCTACCTTTCCGAACGTCTCCACGCATTTTGCTTTGAAATACTCATACATTTCCTCTGCAAAGTCCGGCGCACCCGCCTTCACAAAGCTTGGTCGGTTTCCTTTCTTGCAGTCCGCATATAATGTGAACTGGGATACGACCAGCACTTCCCCACCTACATCGGTGATTGACAGGTTCGTCTTGCCCTCTTCATCTGCAAAGATCCGCAAAGTTGAAAGCTTCTTCACATAGCGGTCCGCCATCTCCTTCGTATCTCCCTCTGCCACACCGAGCAGAAGCAGATAGCCCTTGCCGATGCTTCCGATTGTCTCTCCATCTACTTTTACGGATGCGTGATTGACACGCTGTATTACTATTCTCATGGTTCTTCTCCTGTTGTTCTTGTTTTATTTTTCGACAGAAATCAGATATTCTATGTTGTTCTTATCTGTCTCTGTTTCTTGCTAAGCATCCCTATTATACATATGCTTTTTTCTTGTTTCAACTATCTTTTCTCTCTCCATTCTCCAAATTGGGGGAATCTTTCTGTTTTCTGATTTTCTCCCCAATCAGCTTGCTTCTCTCAACCTTCCCATTGGAGGATTTTTCCGTTTCACCGATTTTCTCCCCAACCTCCTTGCTTCTCTCAACCTTCCGATTGAGGAATTTTTCCCGTTTCCCTAATTTTCTCCCCAACCTGCTTGCTTCCTATCAGCTTCCGGTTGGGGAATTTTTCCCGTTCCTCCACTTTCTCCCCAACCTGCTTGCTTCTCTCAACCTTCCCATTGGGGGATTTTTCCGTTTCACCGATTTTCTCCCCAACCCGCTTGCTTCCTATCAGCTTCCGATTGGGGGATTTTTCCCATTTCTCCACTTTCTCCCCAACCAACTTGCTTCTCTCTGTCTTCCAGTTGGAGAATTTTCCTGTTTCCCTGATTTTCTCCCCAACCCGCTTGCTTCCTATCAGCTTCCGGTTGGGGAGTTTTTCCCGTTTCGACACTTTTTCCCAAACCTGCTTGCTTCCTATCAGCTTCCGATTGGGGAGTTTTTCCCGTTCCTCGATTTTCTCCCCAACCCGCTTGCTTCCTATCAGCTTCCGATTGGGGAGTTTTTCCCATTCCTCCACTTTCTCCCCATCCTGCTTTCTTCCTATCAGCTTCCGATTGGGGAGTTTTTCCCGTTCCTCCACTTTCTCCCCATCCTGCTTGCTTCTCTCAACCTTCCCGTTGGAGTAAATTCTCTATTTTGGAAAAATTCACCCAATTCACGCATATACTTTCTCAGGACATAGTATAAATTTCCAAAAAATCCATAAACTATATGCATATCTGCACGAACCAACTAACCCAAGAAAGGACAAACCAACATGAAATTCAAAACCAACGCCATCCGTTTTCTCTTCATCTCCATCCTCGGAGTGCTGCTGCATTTCACCTATGAATGGTCGGACGACAACCGCATTGTCGGGCTGTTCTCGGCGGTCAACGAATCCACGTGGGAGCATCTGAAGCTGCTCTTCTTCCCGATGCTTCTGCTCACGCTGGTCGAGCTGTTCTTCTTCCATGAAAAAATGCCAGCCAATTACCTCTGGGCGCGTACCCTCGGAATCTTGTCCGGCATGATTTTTATTGTCGCAGTTTTCTATACACTGAATGGTATCCTCGGAACAAACTACGACTGGATCAATATTGCACTATATTTTGCAGGCGTTATCTTCGCCCTCTTCGTGGAAAATGATGTCTACCGAAATGGGAAGGCAGAAAAGCTCATCCTTTCTTCCGCGATTTTGCTCCTCTTAACCGCGGCATTTTTCACCTTTACGGAATATCCGCCACAGCTCGGCATCTTCCAGTAAATAATTTTTCTATCTCAATTGTTTTATTTGTCCATCCTCCATTTCATACACATGATCACATAATGCTTCAATATCTTCCCGGTTATGGCTTGCCAAAAGAATTGTCTTTCCTTTCTGCTTTTCTTTGCAGAAAATTTGACGCATCTCTTCTACCCCCTGTCGATCCAAACCATTCATAGGCTCATCCAATATCAAAACAGCAGGGTCTTCCATAATTGCCTGCGCAATTGCCAGACGTTGCTTCATTCCTAAAGAAAAGTTTTTTACCTTCTTTTTGGATTCCGGATCAAGTCCTACCATCCTCATTATTTCATGCAACAATTCCATGTTCTTTTTATTTCGAATTTCAAACAAATATTTTAAATTATTAATCCCACTTTCACTTTCCAGAAACGCCGGATTTTCAATAATTATCCCTGCATTTTTTATTAGTTCGCCACCAGATTTATATCTTTTTCCATCAATCAAAATCTCTCCGCTATCTTCAAATAATAATCCACATATACATTTAAACAGTACTGTTTTTCCTGATCCATTATGCCCTATAATTCCTGTAATTTCACCATTTGGGCAAACAAGCGAAACATCATTCAATACCTTTTGTTCACCAAAACTTTTTTCCAGATTCTTTACCTCGATCATTATCAAACCTCCATGCCTACGTTTCATTGATCCAATCAAATTCAGTATGCCTGATTCTTCTATATGCCGCAAAAAACGATAAACACATTATGCAGATTATCAAAATCACATATACATATTGTTTCGGATACTGCCAATCCATAAATATTGTTTCTCCGTATACTGATATTCGATACCATGTAAATATCGAAAGAAATGGCAGCCAGCGTTGGGTAAAAAACAGGCCTTCCGATAACCCTAACAAAGACAGCATCAAAACCACTACGATTGACACTGTACGATTGAACCAGATACTTATTGCAAACATCACACATCCTACCATGACCGAAACCAGCCATACCATCAAGAAACAGGTTTCCATTGCCGTGATCGGCTTATAATTCATCAAAATACTCGGTGATACCAGATTCATCAGATTATAGGAATACAAATTGGTTGAATATGCCATTGTATGTATTACTTTTCCCCATTCCATTGTAAAGTTGATTTTGGGAACAAATACAAGTACGCATACAGCAAACGAAATAATTGTAAACATAAACATGGATAGTATCATGGATAGCATTTTCTCCATAAACCACTTTTTTCGTCCCATTCTTGAAATGTAATATAATTCATTCGCATTAAAATAAGGAATATCCGATAACAGATAACATATAATAATTCCGTAAAATGCCGCAAAAAATGTATTACTAAATATATGAGGAACAATCCAGATGCTTACTTTTTCATTCACATCCCCAATTAATTGATCCATTCCCGACGTGACTGCTAACACTAATCCGACTACCATCATTACAGCACTTATGAATCGAAAGGAACGCATTTTTTTAATGCTGTCATAAGCAGCTGTTTTTATTATTTTTTGAACATTCGCCATTCACTTTCTCCTTCCATTCTTATAATTAATACAATAACTGACAATGAATATGTAACAACATATTTGGAAGAAAAATGTTGATGGTTGCTGTCCTGAAAGTGTCATTTCCAACTGATTCACCCCTAATGCCTTCCACGAAATGACTGCACCTCTTTGCCATCCAAGTAATCTTTGCATTAAAATATCCTGTACATACACACATAATAGCGGAAATGTATATGCCGCGATTTTATTGTTCACAAACTCTGACACAAACAACCCAAGCAATGACATAAAGCCTGCCAGTACTGACATATGGAAGATACAAACTGCAAAATACAGACCTGTTCTTCCTTCTTTTAAGTACTGCATATATGCGCGCTCCAAATCCAGTATTTCAAACCACTGTGTTTCATCCGGCATCCCCAATCGGATATAGTTTATTTGTAACGTAATCAAAAAGCCTAATATAAATGTGATCTGTGTCGAAATGAATACAACTAACATCTTCGAAATAATATAATATTCCCGATGATTACTGCGCAGTTCCATTTGAATCCGAAATTTATGACAGTTGTCATCTATATAACTACCAACATATGGTACCGATGCTATCCCCATTGCGATAAACAACAACTGCATCGTATTTACATGATTCATCCACGAAACAACATCCGCTGGCTCATCTTTGTTATAAAGAAGCAGTACACTAATTATAATCACACATATTGGGAATCTCCAATTTCCAAATGCTCGTCGCACATCTATTTTCAAATACCTCAATAGCATAATTTTCCCTCTCATTTATTGCACTATAATTTTTCCTGTTATTGCATTCACACGTAATTCATATTGATACTCCGAATCATTCAATGGTTTTTCATTTATTTGGAACGCCCATACAGGAATCAGTGTTTTTCCATCTTTCATATGGTCTACTATCAGTTCTGCCGAAATCACTTCCCGATCCGCTCCATCCACAATACCTTCAAAATATTCAATCACAGATTGCATAACTGCATCAAAGTTCAATAAAGATTCACTTTCATTCATTGATGTATAATCATACAAGTTTTGTATATAGCAAAAGATAATTCCTTTTTTATTATACATAACTGTGATTTGTGCATTTAAATCCTGTGCACTTTCCTGCCAAAAGGAATTACCCTGAAAATCACGAAGCCCAGAATACACATGATGAAAATAGAACAAATAGGTATCATTTTCTTCCGACCAATCCGTCTTATACTCCTCTTCCTGCTGATTTCCATCCATATCTATATGTTCTTCCTGTTGCTGCAAAATTTCATGATCCAAATAATACGTTTCACATGTAAAATCTTTTTTTAAATCTATGCCACACGAATCCATGATTTCATATATTTCCTGCTTTGCAGCTTCTTCAGAAGCAAACGTAAATTCTTTCGAATCCGTATATTCTGACAAATTATAATCTGAATAAAACCTGTCCGTTTTCAAACATGCATTCAATTCCAGATATTCCAAATCCGTATAGGTACAGGAATCCAATCCCCATGTAAAAAAAGATTCACTGACGCCATCCGACACCGCATTACTTGATATCATTTGTGCCTCCGCATCCAATGTATTGCTACCATCATCCGGCATAAACACTCTGCCTACTTTTTCATAATCCAACGAACATTCCGTCGCGGTTCCATTCTTCCAGCTTACTTCCTGAGGTGTTATTTCTTGTAAATCAATACGTAAATGTTCCGAACTATATCGATACTGTTGCGGGAATGTCTGCGTTTGTATATTATCAGCTTCTGTTTTCCCATTATTATTTCCTGAACAGGAAGTCACCACGCATGTTATAAACAGCATGCACATAACAACCAATTTCTTTTTCATAAAGCCAGTTACCTCCATCATACAAATAAAGCGATTTGAGACGTTTTATTTTGTTCCAAACCGCTTTATATTTCACTCAAAATTTATGGACAATAATTTCCTTTTCCGTGAACATTTGCATAATTCATAGGTGCGGAAGCATATACATAATATTGATGTCCACGTTTTGCTTCTACCAAATCATAATTATGGCTTTTTGTAGTACCCAAAGGATGACCAGGGTACGTCAACGCTGTAGACACCCTTACGTGATCGCTAGAGTATGATGTAAAGTTTAATGATGGACCATTGGTTAATGACGTTAATTTTATATAAAATTTCTGGTCATTATCTCCTTTAGCCTCTTTTCTTGAATAAGGATCCTTTGATGCTACCCCTGAAATATTAGATGCCGTAACATCTAACGAAATATTCCCAGCTCGAGCAACTCCACTTCCCAAACATCCAAATATAGCAAATGCTAATGCTATTTTTGATATTATCTTTCTCATAATTCATTACCTCCTCTACTGTACTTTTCCACTTTTCTTCAATACTTCTTCCAGTCCCTCTGGCTCTTCTGGTTCATACCAGCTTCCACGACAGCATTCCGGCGCAATAACTGCCACACCAATCGCGAATGCGCATAGCTTTCCACTATGCCTGACAAGAAATTCCAGTATTTTTTTCATGCTCTTTTCCCTCCTGTAAATAATTATTTGAGTTTCTTATTAAACCTATTTTTATCCTATCATACGCACAGATGCTTCTTTCATTTTTTCTGCGAATGGTCAAAAAGTAAGGGTGAAGTGCACGTTACCCCCGTTTTTTGACCATTTACAGAAAATTGTATATTACCAATTGTTCTATGTTATGATGCTTATATGGAGGTAAATCGAATGAAAATTACAGAAACGCTCAGCGTAAAAATCACGGATATATTTATTGATAATCACGTTTTTCCATCCAGACAGCGAGCAGCTTATATATACTGCTTTGACTTCTGTTTCGACTTATTCCTATATAATCTCAGCCTTCTGATTCTTGGAATCTTTTTCCATCATGGATGGCTGGCACTTGTCTACGTTTTTACAATGTCTCCACTCAAGATGCTTGCCGGAGGCATGCATGCATCTTCGCGCGGCATATGTGATATTATTTCTTATCTCACCTTCTGTATTGGAATAATTATCACGATCTATCTGCCAATCCCTGCAATCCAGACATTTCCAGCCTTCTGGTGTTTCTGTGTATTGCTGATTGCCATCATCATCCTTGCACCTGTAGATACAAAAAGCCATCGCCTGACTCAAAAGAAGAAACGTCGATTAAAATGCCTGACTGCAATATATTCGGTAATGCTACTAAGCTTGTACCTTATATTTTTTAACTTTTTTAGATTTGATTCTATCCAGATTATGTTCTTTTGTGTTATCGTAATATGGATAAACCAATTATTGGGGCGAATCAGCAAAGGGGGTTCTCAATGAAACTGAACATTGCAATCTGTGACGATGACGAAGCAGCAATTGAACATTTAAAATCCTGTATCACACATTTTTATTTTGCGTTTGATGTGGAAGTTTCTATCTCTACATTTACAAGCGGAAGAGCATTCTTAGATTCCTATACAGAAAAAGGACAATATCAGTTAATTTTCATGGATGTAGAAATGCCAGAGCTAAACGGTTTGGATACCGCAAGCATCCTGCGTTCCACCATCGACCGTTATGCCTTGCTCGTGTTCGTGAGCAATTATCCGGAATACATGCAAAAAAGCTTTACCGTCCGGGCATTTTATTATCTGACGAAACCATACACCGCAGAGGATGTCGAAGAAGTGCTGAAGAACGCAATCAATGAAATCGAACAAAGTCACACAATCTATTCCATCGTGTCTACAACAGAAGGAGAAACGACGATCTATATTCAGGATCTTCTCTATATCGAGGTTGAAAATAGTGATGCACAGACATTACTGTTTCATCTTACGAACCGCACGATCTCTGTACGCGGAACGCTTGCCTACTGGAAGGAAACGCTTGCCTCTCAGCACTTTTACAAATGTTATCGCAGTATCCTGCTGAATCTGAAGCATGTACATTATTTTGAGGATAAATTCGTTGTTTTAGACAATCAGGAGCGAATTCCTCTGAGTCGAAACGCAAGACGAGAACTACTTTCCATTTACATGAATCACCTCGTAGAATTAAACGAGTTAAATTAGGGAGGCGCACTATGTATTACGCGATTGAAGCACTTACCTATCTCTTTGATATGGTCATAATTATCATCTATATGAACGGCATCTTTCATAAGGAAAATCGTCGTACCGCTTATCCGCTCTATATTGCGTGCTTCCTTATTATGGAGGTTCTTATCTATGTAAACCAGGCTCTGTGCACCGAACTGCCATCCAAGCAATTTACAATAGCCACAAGCACCGTAAGTCTGCTTACAACCTTTGCCCTGACCTTCCTATACAGGACGCGCTTGTCAAACCGCATATTTGTATCCATTTCCTTTCAGATTCTTGCTCTGCTTGGAGAAAGCTTTTTCCTGTTTCTGGTGAAAATAATAAACCCGGCAGTTATAGAGCTCCCTCTCCGCCAGCTTTCGATCCTCATGAATCTCGGTTCCAAGATCACGCTGTTCCTGTTGATTCTGGTTGTGATTTTCTTCTGGAACCGACACATAAAATATCACGATTATAAATACAACCTGTTATTATTTACGACGCCCGTGCTTTCTCTGGTAATTACCCTTTGTATTCCTGTCCGCAGCAATTACCAGTCAAACAATGCGTACTATATGATCATCGCCTATTTTGCGATTGCCCTGTTAAATATATTGAATTATTGTCTGTTGGATAATTGTTTTAAGATGGAGCAGATCAAGGACGAAAACCTTTCTATGCGCAGACAGATTGATTTTCAGCAGGAAAAATATTTCCAATTGGGAACCGCCTACAAGAAAACCCGCAGCATCGTACACGATATGAAGAACCATTATTTTGCAATCTCCGAGATGCTCAAGCAACAACAGACGGAGCAGTTAGATGCATATCTTCACTCTGCGATCAACGACATAGAAGCGAATTATATCAGTGTCAACAGCGGCAACCTTGTATTGGATGCCTTCATCAGCAGCTTCGAGATGCTCGCAAAAGAGAAGCAATTTGCCTTTTCCCAAAAGATTACATTGCAACCAACTCAGATTCCGGTCTCGGACTATGACCTGTGTACGATCGTCGGAAATATGCTGGATAACGCATCCGAAGCGGTCTGTAAATCCAGAAATCCGAACCGATATGTGCATTTCAATGTATGTATCTCTGAAAATAATACGTTTGTTATACATATGCGCAACACCTGTCTGCCGGAAGACCAAATAAAAAAGTACCCGGATCACCGAATGGATCACGGGTACGGTCTGGCAAATATAAAGATCATCACGGAAAAATATCATGGTTACATGCGGAGTCAATATATCGAGGATTCCTTTGAAACCATGATCGTTATTCCGATTCTTAACAGAAAACGATATTTTTAACGTTCCTCCTTAATCATAAGCAGGCATCCGGCAAGCAACAGAACACAGGATATCCAGATTGCATGCACGCCAATCTGCATCGAGCAGATTCCTCCGGCACCGGCACCGACTGCAAAGATCAATATGATTCCGTAGTAATGCAGTGCCTTGCGAAGTGCCCCCTTCTGGTGCTCCCGGATATAGACGGACAGGCTCTCGGTTCCGCTTCTTAAGTTTCCGATACACATCGTGCTCGCATAGCCATAGCCATTTACCTTCCGGAACGTCTGAACCTGCATCGCACAGGCAAACGACACGAGCATCGTCGCCGCCATGTTGAACTTCTGCGGCATAAAACCAACCGCTAATAAAATCAATATCTCAATCAAAACAACGATCTGCCGCCAGTGGATCTTTCTCGCATTCTTATAAGTATGTCCAATCCGTTCTGCCACGAGTACGCCAAATGCAAACGCAAGCACCGGGAACAAGTAGTGCAGCGCGCGCATCCAGTTTCCTTCCATCAGATGCTGGCTCATCAGCACAACATTTCCGGTCTGTGCATTCGAGAATACGCCGTTTCGCACATTGTATGTGTACGCATCCTGAAATCCCCCTGACAACGCCAGAATCGCACTTAATAAGAATGTCTCCGACGTCTGAATCTTTGCATGTCTTGATAATGTCTCCATCGTAGTTACCTCTATATATTTCTCTTTTCAAAATATGCAAGTTGTAAACAAATCTTTTGCAACTTCGTTACAGTTATGATACAACTTCGATGCAATAATACACTATACTGCAAGCAGATACAAGAGTGAAATATCTAAACTTACTTCAATCCGCGTTTGTTTTTAAAGGAGGAATGGCGATGACAACCTTAAATATTCGGATTCGTGCTTTGGAACACAATATCGAGATCATCAAATCTCTGGCTGCTGACGCACAGATCATAGCCGTATTAAAGGGGAACGCATACGGCTTGGGGCTGTGCAAATTTGCGACATTCTTACAGGCACGCGGAATCCGACATTTCGCAGTCACGGAGCTTGCGGATGCCATCGAACTTCGAGAGAAAGGAATCTTCGGGGAGATTCTGCTTCTGACACCACTTTATCATCCAGAAGATATTACACGCGCAATCAAACACGACATCACACTCAGTATCACAAGCGTTTCATGCGGGCAGATCTTGGAGGATACTGCCGCACGCTTAAATCATTTTTGCGCCCATGCGCATCTGTGCATCGATACAGGCTTTGGGCGTTATGGTTTCTTATGCAGCAAAACCTCGCAGATTGGCGACATCATCAACACTGTACATGCCATGACGCACGTGCAGGTCACAGGAATCTATTCCCATTTCTACGCCGCATGTTGCAAGAATGAGCGATTTGTCAAAAAGCAGTTTGAGGATTTTAACAACCTTTGCACTACTCTGACGGACGCAGGGATTCCACTTGGGATACGTCATATCTCCTCCTCTTCCTCCCTCGTCCGTTTTCCGTATATGAATCTGGATGCGGTCCGTATCGGTTCCGCATTTCTCGGTCGTCTCGCTGTTTCCAATTCCTGTGGATTTGAAAATGTCTGCGACCTGACAGCAAGTGTGGACGACGTATATGAGCTTCCTGCCGGACACAATATCGGCTACGGCAAAACCTGCCGTCTGACCAAAGCTTCTACAACGGCTGTCGTATCGGCTGGATATTTTCACGGACTTGGTATGACACGCGAGACTGCTCCGAAACATCCCTCGCCGCTTCGTCTGCTTCGCCTGTGCAAGCATGCCTGCTTCCAGAAAAAACAAACGGCAGAGTTTGAAGGTCAAACCCTGCCAGTTCTTGGTCAGATCAGTATGAATTCATGTATCTTAGATGTGTCCAAAGCTCCCGTCTCTATCGGGGACTCTGTGACATTCCGGATCAATCCGCTCTTTGTGAATTCCGCAGTTCCACGGGTGTACTGCTAGATTATATAGAAAGATCAATCGGTCCATCAAATTTATTGATCTTCACACCATTTACAAGTAAGTCATCGCTGATTTCAATCACGATGCAATTTTTTCCGTCAATCTTTCGTACCTCAATTGCATCCGTCTGTTCTACCGGGAGGGATACCTCCGTCTTGCCGGACTTGATCTTCAGCTTATTGCTTCCCTCGAACACATTGCTTAACAGCACTTTTCCATTCTCTTCGGTTGCCTCATCGAAGGTCTTCGTGAACGCCTGAATCTCCTCTTCTTCAAATCCGCTTTCCTCTAAGATACGTGCCGTTTCTTTCTTATCAACCACAACTTCCTCTGGGCTGTCCTTTAACTCCATCTCATGCTCCCGCATGTTCGAGTAGATTGCTTTCGCCTTATCAAATGTCATCTCCTCCACGGCTTCGATCGCATTGATAAACATCTCGTTCTGCTTACCGGCGGTCGCCGGAATCTCACAGCCAAACACATCCATAAGCAGACTGTCATTTAACTCAGATGGTTTCTTCGTATAGTAAAGTGCTGCGTGCACATCACTCATCCTCTCGTTGAATGCCGGGAATAAGAATCCGTTCATCGGCAGCTCGACCATCATATTCCGCATCGCATTCTCCAGACTGTTATCGACCGGGTTGTACATCAGCCCTGCCTTCGATGGTTTGAGCGGACAAAGTAATGTCAGGTTGAACTTGTACACGACATCGGATGCATCCTCCATCTCGATTCCGTCCGCGGTCTTTCCCGGTACATCGTAGACACCATACACCAGCATAATATAATAATTATCCACATACGCATACGAATCGCGTATCTTCTCAAAATATGCCTGCAGCACCTGTGGATCTTTCAGTTCACTGTTTAACACCTGCATGAGTGTATCACGGTTTGGCACTGTGATTCCATTTTCTGTGCGGAATACCAGATTCAGCAGATTCTTACCGATCCGTCCGGACAATCCCTTCTTGATCAGATCAAAGTATTTGTGCTGCTCTTCCTCCTGCAGAACAAGGAATTTGCCTTGCTCTAGAATATGCATCTCTTTATTCGCATCGACATAGCATCCGGCAAGCCCGTGAATGCAGCAGTCGTTCTTCGTCATAATCTTCTTGATCTCAGTTACTTCGCTCTGTATCATGTTCTATCTCCTAACTCTGATTTGTTCTTCATCCAAGTTAAACCACAATGGGCTGTTTTTACCACACACCAAAAAAGAAAAGGCACTGCCAAATCACGAGCAGAGCCTTTTTCTTTCGCAACTTTACACTGATTCTACTTTAACCTGATAATGATAGCATAAAATCACCGGAATTTATACCATATATTTACTTTATTTCACAAAATCCGTTATATTTCGAGCCACATAGACACCGCTGGCAGATGCATGTGACAACGAATGCGTGATTCCACTGCCATCTCCGATAATATATAGTCCCTTATGACGTGTCTCCAGTTTCTCATCCACATCAACTTCCATATTGTAGAATTTGACTTCCACTCCATAGAGCAGTGTGTCCTCGTTTGCTGTGCCAGGTGCAATCTTGTCAAGCGCATAGATCATCTCGATAATGCCATCTAAGATACGCTTTGGAAGCACCAGACTCAGGTCTCCCGGTGTTGCACTGAGCGTCGGTGTGATAAACGCCTCATCAATCCGACTCTGTGTCGAACGCCTGCCTCGGATCAGATCGCCAAACCGTTGTACGATAACACCGCCACCAAGCATGTTGCTAAGTCTGGCAATACTCTCACCATATCCATTTGAATCCTTGAATGGCTCTGAAAAATGTTTTGCCACAAGCAATGCAAAATTTGTATTCTCCGTCTGCTTCTCCGGATCTTCATAGCTGTGACCATTTACAGTGATGATGCCATTTGTATTTTCATTTACAACAGCACCCTTCGGATTCATACAGAAGGTACGCACGCGGTCTCCGTATTTCTCAGTCCGGTACACAATCTTGCTCTCGTAAAGTTCATCGGTCAGATGCGCAAATACAACTGCCGGAAGCTCCACGCGCACACCAATATCCACACGATTTGATTTCGTTGGAATCTCCAGATCATCGCAAATCTTCTCCATCCATTTGCTTCCGCTTCGTCCAACCGATATGATGCAATTCTCACATGTATAGGATGCATCCTTGCAGACAACCGTGTAGCCGCCCGCCTCTTCTGCGACAACCGAATTCACTGGTGTATCGAAGAAAAACTCCACCTTATCCTTCAGATACGCATACAGATTTCCAAGCACGACATAGTTGATATCCGTCCCCAGATGACGTACAGATGCATCAAGCAGATGCAGATCATTCTGAATGCATACCGTCTTGAACCGTGTACCCGCCGTCGAATAGAGCTTCGTGCCCTCGCCACCATAACGCATATTGATCTCATCGACATACTTCATCAGTTCAAGCGACTGTTTCTTGCCAATATACTCATACAGCGTGCCGCCAAAATCATTTGTAATATTATATTTTCCATCCGAAAATGCGCCTGCACCACCAAACCCGCTCATGATCGAGCAGCTCTTACAGCCGATACAGCTTTTCACCTTATCTCCATCAATCGGGCAATGCCGTTTGTCCAATGCATGTCCTGCTTCAAACACAGCAATCTTTAAATCTGAATTTTTGTGTACCAGTTCATACGCAGAGAAAATACCGCCCGGTCCTGCGCCAATTACAATCACATCATACTTCATAAATAACCTCCCAAAATCAAAACATAAAAAAAGACCACGAAACAATTGTTTTCGTAGTCAACTCTTTACGGTAGCTGGTAGAAACGTTCAACCATATTATGAACATATACGCCTATTTGATTCATAGATTTAATTTATTCTATCATAATAAATAGGAATACACAATCGTTTTTTCTCTCTTTTTATAGCCTCTTTATAAATTTTTTCCTGCAATTCGCGAAATTTAATTCTTGACAAATGTCGATAAAACTGTATAATAGTACATGTGTCTTACGGACACACCCAATTATAGGGGATTGGTCAAATGGTATGATAGGGGTCTCCAAAACCTTTGGCGGGAGTTCGATTCTCTCATCCCCTGCTTGTGAAAAAGCCTTGAAACATTGTGTTTCAAGGTTTTTTGTTTATAACATTTTACTGCATGCATCCAGAACATCAATCAGTTAGTTCAGTTTTCCATCATCCCCACGTTTCGCTGTGTCCAGATAGCGTGTTGAATTGAATGCACGCATTGTATTGTGTATTGAGCTACTGCATATCATAAAACTTCATCGTCTCCCGGTCACGATATTCATGTTTCTCATAGTATCCGATTAATTTCTGCGCACTGTCCCGCAAAGCCACCATGTATACATCCTTGTTCTGCTTTGCATTGTAACTGGTATATACAATATTGTGACTTACATCTGCTGCAAACCAATCAACCACCTGTTGAATCCGCTTGTTCGATTCCGGATTGTGACAGGCAAGCAGACTTTTCCCTATGAGTGCCTCGCCACCGCGCTTTGCATAATTTTTAATTGCTGCAGGGTTCATGTAAATAATTTCATGCTGTAGGTTACAGATCACAACCGATACCCGTTCCTGATCAATAATGCTTTTAAAATATGCGTTTAATTCTTTCATAACGTTCACTTCCCTTTTTTATCTTTTTGGCACATACGCGTGCTTCATTGTAAATTCCAAGTTTTCCCTTTTAACACCAGCTTCTCGAATGATTCTGCAAATCTTATATCATCTTCCTCGGTTCTTTTCCTTGGACCTTTCATATGATTCTTCCCGGAACTGCGCCGTGCTTTCTTGTTCAAATGCCGCTCCATCAGCATCTGGTCAATGTTCGCGTCTGTGTACCATTTCCCAGACTGATGGATCGCATACGCACCTTTCCCAAGTGCCATCGCCGCCACACCATAATCCTGCGACACAACGATATCGCCCTTATGGCAAAGACTAATCAGCTTGTAGTCCACTGCATCCGCGCCGGCACCAACCACGATCACCTCGCTATAATCAGAATTCAAGACGTGATTCGTGTCGCAAAGCAGCGTCGTCCGGATATGATATTTTTCTGCGATTTCCTCCACGATACGCACGACCGGGCAGGCATCGGCATCTACAAATATTTGCATGATCTATTTCCTCTAACTATACAACCGTTGCACCAAATGGCATCAGCGATAATTTCGCGAGCTTGAAAAATTGCTTTCCGAACGGAATACCAATAATCGTAATGCACAGGATACATCCCCAGACTACATCTGCAATCGCCATCGGAATCCCCGTCAAGAGCAGCCAGAATATATTCGCGATAAGACTCATCGCCCCGCCACCATATGTAACTTCCTTGCCAAACGGGAAGAATGCAAGCCCAGCGAATTTAAAGCACTGCAAGCCAATTGGAATTCCTATGATCGTAATACACCAGCCGATTCCCGCAATCACCCACGAAAGCCCGGCTGCAAAGCCGCCAAATATAAACCATAAAATATTTCCAAGTATGCTCATGTTTTTGTTTTCTCCCCTAGTATTTTTATTCTTAGTTCTTGTGGTTCGCTTCCAGACTATATTGGCTTACCACGGTGCATTCATACAATAAAACAGCACCACGATTTGTGTCACGATCATCATCGGAAGTCCCACCGCGAAATAATTCTTCTGTGTCTTGTGATGAAATAAGTACATCGCAATTATACCACCAATCGCACCGCCAGCAAATGAAAATCCTAACAAGGTCGCCACCGGGATTCTCCATTTCCCCTTGATCGCCGCATATTTGTCGATGCCAAACAGGATAAACGTTACGAGATTGACGACGCCAACATATAATAGCAGAATCTTCCTCTGGCTCATGTATCTTACAATGTTAAATGTCAGCTTGTCTGCCACATAACCTTTTGCAAACAAGAATATCACAATGACAATCACCAAGGTACAGGCGAGCGTGACATGCAGCATCGCATTTGATTTGGTTGTTTTTTCATGTAGTTTCATATTATGACCACGTCTTCCATATTTCCGGATGATATCCAAGTGTCGACTGCTTTCCGTTCCGCACGACCGGTGTCTTGATCACCTGCGGATTCTCCAGTATCTTGTCCAGCTTATCCTCCGGGGCAATGTACTGAATCAATGCCAGCAGATCCTTATCCTTAAAATCCGGATTGATCATATTCTCCATGCCACCATTAACGGATGCCACGGCATTGAACTCGCCTTTGCTCATGCCCTTTTCTTTCATGTCGATAAACTGATATTTAATTCCGCGTTCCTTGAAGAATCTCTCTGCTTTCTTTGTATCGTTGCACTTTTTTGTGCCGAAGATTTGGATGTTCATTTTAATCTCCTCTTTTTTCTTTTATTATATACGTTATACCATATACAATTAAAGGTGCCAATAACACCAGTAATTTCCAAATAGAATATATTTTATAAGTTATATAAATAAGCAACAACCAAACACCGATAGAAATTCCTGCATCACAATACATAATAATTACTCTATGATCCGAAAGAATCGGTATAAAATTAAAGAATATTCCCATCAATCCAACGATAAGTATCACAACTGCTAAATATACTATATATTCTTCGTATTGATTTATTTTATCTACTACACTATAACAAATATTTTCGATAATTTCATATCTCATATGCTCAATATCAAATATCTTTTTTATAGCAGAATCAATTGCCAAAAATCCCAATATATAAAACTCTATTATCCATATGATTTGTAAAAGGATAAATATGTTTTTCTTAAATACTTGTTCAATCATTTTTTCTTGTATATTATTCACCATTCTTCATTTCCTTCTCTTACGCATTTTTTTATTCTTATTCCGTCATCGTCTTTCCACTCACAATATACTTCACACCACCATCTTCTGTTTTTTGTAGTCTTACTAATAACGGATTGTCTATTTCATATTGTTGACGATAAAAATCCCATGCACATACAAAGATTGTCGGAAACGGTGATTCAATAACTGTCTTAATAATTCCTTGCGAAGCTCCATTCCATTTGCTTTGTTCAAGCAGTTCTAACATAATCAAGACTTCCTCTTCTAATGCAAAGATAAAAAGATCCGTATTGGATTGATAATTTTTTCTTCCTTTATCGTTTTTTATCTCTCGAATAATATTGTCAACTGAACAAATAATACCTGGCTGATTGCATTTAAACTCACTCCCCAATTTTTCTCCATAATGCGACTTAAGTAACTTTTTATCTTTTACAAATTGTGCTCGTCCTTCTGTGGTTAATTTTTCTTTTTCATCCTTTGAATAATTTTCACTTCTATACCGGTCACATGCTTCCTTTACTTGCTGCATTATTTCTAATTGTTCGTCTATTGTTTTTTGATAAAACTTGTTCACACATTTTACAATTGCGCTATTATGCTTTGTATGTGTAATTTCCAAGAATCCCCCATCCCTATACATAAAATCAGGCATTGATTTTTTAGAGTTATCATCGTAATACTCCTCATTAAATACAATTCCCTTCTTCTCCAATATATCTTTCGCTTCTCTTTCTCCTGGTTTCAAGCAATCTCCTCCTTGACATTTTTAAATTCAATTATGCATATACGTTTGGATTAATTAAGAATTTTTGAATCAGAATAAGAATGTAGCATTTTGATAAATCTACACTGTTTAACATTGAATCCCCATTCATGTTATAAAATCCCCATATATCCAAAATCCATATTTATATTCTACAATATTATGCAGAATATTCAATAAAAATATCACATTCGACATAATTCTATTATTCTGTATATACATCTAATATAAAACTCTCTACATATTATCGACGTGCACCAATATCAAAAAGGAGGATTTACAAATGAACACACCAACATCCAGAAATCCAATGCTGTTTTGTGATTACTACAAGCAATGGATCAACGTCTACAAAGAAGGAGCGATCCGCCCGGTCACCATGAGCAAATACAACATGGCGCATCAATGGCTGTTAAAGCTGGCTCCCGATCTGTCGATTTCCGAACTGGATCGGATTTCTTACCAGAAAATATTAAATGAATATGCGGAAGAACATGAGCATCAGACAACGATGGATTTTCACCACCATGTGAAATGTGCCATTTTAGATGCCGTGGATGAGGGGCTGATTCCGCGAGATCCAACCCGGAAAGCGATCATCAAAGGCAAAAAGCCACGTGAGAAAAAGCAGAAATTTCTCAATCAGTTTGAGCTTCACAAACTAATCGAAGACCTTGATCTGGGGCCGGAAGTATCATGGGATTGGTTCATCCTTCTGGTTGCCAAAACCGGAATGCGGTTTTCCGAAGCGCTTGCATTGACGCCGAGGGATTTTGATTTTTCACGGCAAATACTGACGATTTCCAAGACATGGGATTACAAAGGAAATGGCGGCTTCCTGCCAACCAAGAATCAATCATCTGTCCGAAAGATACAGATTGATTGGTTAACCGTTATGCAATTTGCCGGACTGGTGAAAAAGCTTCCGGAAGATGAACCAATCTTCGCAAAAGGGAAAATATATAATTCCACCTTGAACGGAATATTGGAACGACATTGCAAAAATGCCGGAATCCCCGTCATCTCTATCCACGGTTTACGTCATACCCATGCATCGCTCATGCTTTTCGCCGGCGTTTCCATCGCCAGTGTGGCAAGGCGCCTCGGACATGCCAGCATGACGACCACACAGAAAACCTATTTGCACATTATTCAGGAATTGGAAAGCAAGGACATTGACATCATCATGCGATCCCTTGCGAACCTGAATTAAACTACTTCGCATCCAAATATGCACGTCGATTTATAATAAAACTGGGAATACCATCCATAGATATTCCCAGTCTATTCCAGCCTATCAATTTCTCATTCGTCGTTTGCAGAAAGCGTCCTATATATCCGCATCCCGGCTTTTTATCAATCGCGCAGTGGCAATACATTCTCCATCAGATCATGCTTGAACTTCTCCACTATAATCTTACGGAACTTGAATTTCGGCATAGGTTCCTCTACACCCTCCTTATACGATGCATACGCGCGATCCTTGAAAGTGTTTTCATTTGCCATCTCGCCATCCCGGTAATTATATACTTCATATCGCACATCATCCTCATTCAGATTCCACAGCTTCGCAAATGTCTTGATTTCCGTATCTATCGCATCATAGCGCATCTGGTTGACAACCACTGCGATATCCTGACCTTTGTACCGATCTTTGTCCTGCTCGATATTATCAATCACCTGCTCCAACAGTTCACCGAGCTTCTGATTATCCTCGGCAAATTCCTTCGAGATCTCGCGCAGCGCCAGAATGTTCTTCGCAAATATCGCATCCTGAAAATCATTGCTCGACTGATCCAGATAATTCACCAATCCCTGTAACAGCTCGACAATATACTCAAAATCCACCCGCATCTTGCTGTACGCAATCAGATCATAGTCGTCCATAACCGGATCATCGTTTTCCGCCTCATCCTTCGGTTTCTTCAGCTCTTCCATAACATTTTTATACATTGCCGCATAGTTTTCATATTCCTCCTGCGAGAAATCATAGTCTGCAAGCAGTTCTTCCCGATATCTGGAAAATGCTTTCAAATGTGCAAAACTCTTATCCAAACTCCGGAATGCATAGATAAACGACTTCTTCTGCTCCCTTGACAACTGACTAATCTCTTCCGGTGTCCGTCCCAATGCATGAATCGTCTTTACATCAATCGAAAAAACATCAAGCACGCTCTCCCAATCTTCTGATACTGCTACGCCTTCACCGCCTCTGGAATACAGCCGCAATGCCCGGTCAATCTCTTTCTTGAAGTCTTTTGGGGACTGAAATGTTACAACCTGTCCATATGTCTTATTCGCATCAAACAAACGATTCGTTCTTGAAAAAGCCTGTATGATATCCTGTGGGCTCATCGGCGATCTATCCATATACAAGGTGGACAGACATGGAGCATCAAATCCCGTCAACAAACGATTAACAACGATAACCAGATCCAACTGTTGGCTCCGCTCCATATAACGTTTTTCCTTTCGAGCCAGACGATCATTCAGATTACTATTATACGCGTTGATATTCTCGATGTCATAATGTGTGCCAAACATCCCATTGTAATCTTGCAGGGACTCGCGCATTTTATCCTGATTCACCGTTGATGCCTCATCATTTTCCGTCACGGAATATGTGATTGCGAATTTCGGGAAATCGGGAACTACCTTGCAGATCTCCTCATTTATCTTTAATGCATCTTTGCCCGCTTTGATCCGTTTTAACAACTCATAATAACGCTGTGCTTTCGCGATGGATCCAACTGTCAGGATACCTTCGTAGGTTCTTCCCTTGCCATTCTGCATGCCTAATTTCGTATAAGACTGATTGAGCACCACATCCAGGACCTGTCGCATATGCTCTTCTGTCTCAAATACCGCATCATCCACATCTTCTTTTTTCGGTCCGAGATTCTCAACCATGAATCCGAGAACTGCTTCGTCATGAATGGCATTCTTGATTGTGTAGCTATGCAGGCATGCTCCGTAAAGCTCATCAGTTGTCTGCGGAAGATCACCCTTCTGCTCATACCGGTTCTCCTCAAAGATTGGCGTACCTGTGAATCCATACCATAGAGAATGCGCAAAAAATCGTTCAATCTTACGTTTTGTCTCCGGCGTGACTGCTCTGTGACATTCATCTACCACAAATGCAACCCGAAGGTTACGGATTTTGTCATATTCTTTTGTTCCCTCCTGCAGTCTCTTGGTAATCATCGTCTGCAGCTTCTGCCGCGTCGTGACAATCATCTGTCGGTTGCCATCTGTCAGACGCCGAATCAGGGCATCCACATTTTCTGTGTCATCCACATCAATCGTATCGTTATCTGCATAGGATTGGAATGCCATCTTCGTCTGCATATCCAGATCTTTCCGGTCAATCAGGAATATTGTCTTTTCTATGGACGGAATATCCATCAACAGATTCCGTGTCGCCTTATAAGATGTCATCGTCTTTCCGGAGCCCGTTGTATGCCAGATATAGCCTGATATACTCCGCTTGGACGCTGCGCGCATCGCTTCAATCGCATGAATCTGATATGGACGCAAAATCAATAATTTCTTCTTCTCATTATCAAGCACTGTATACTTCGCAATCATCTCATGTGCCTGTGGAATCCGCAAAACAGCCTTCGCGAAATCCAGATAATCACAAACCGGATAGTTCTCGTTGTCCACCCATCCGGTTATAAATTTCTTACCTTCCGCTAATTCTGCTGCCCTTGCCGCTGCAAAATATTTCGTGTCAACAGCATTACTAACGACAAACATCTGTATATTCGAAAAAAGTCCGCGGAATTTTCCCTCAGAAATATACTTCTCTATCTGCCGATACCCATCCATATAGGAATGATCCTTGTTCTTCAACTCAATATGTATCATTGGGATTCCATTGATCAACAGCGTCACATCAAATCTTCGGTCCCGCTTGTCATCCACCTCATCGGTCTTGAATGCCTGATACTGGTTAATTACCTCGTAGACGCTCGTTCCCCCGGCAATATGCTCGTTGTTCATCACAACCAAATGCAATGTCTCATTACCTCTTTGTACATGCACATAGACTTTTCCGTTCTCACCGACCTGCCATTTGCCTGCATCATAAAAAGAAGCATGCGATACATCATTTTTGATCTTTGCAAATTCACTCTCACTGAGTGGCGTATCGTTCAGCTTTGCCTTGTTGTTCTGCTCCAATATGTATTTGAAGTTGTCCCACAACTGCTCCTCCGTCCGAATATCCTTCCGATATGTCCACTGTGAATCCCCACCGCATAATTGGTCAATTAATCTCTGCTCAATTACTGATTCTAATTCTCCCATTTCTTTCGTCCTTTCTTGTAATTTTTTATGATTTGTTGCGATATTCCTATCGCATTTTATACTTTGATTGACAAACATATGACTTGCCATATATTGTTTTAATTTTTTCAATTCGCAACACTTACGCTGATGAAGAGTGATGAGGTAATCGATGTTCTTAAAATAGTCACTAATTACCTGTTGTTCCTCTACTGATGGAAGCGTTAGTGTTGCTCCAAAATACCCTTCTGTTGTCATACCTGTGAGAGCAGTTTGTGTCGATACGCTGACAAGATATTTTCTTATTTCATGAAGATAGTTTAATTCCAAAGTTGCCACATGAGAATTGACAATGTTTTTATCCAATTTCACCCTTCTCGTATGCCATGCAAACGCACTACCTGCGCCATTTTTCCCCACGCAAACTGTTCTTGCAATCCCCTCTGGTACAAGTGATGACTCGCCATAGATAATGTCATTCTCTTCTAATATGAACTTATCATCATTGACCGGTCCTAATCGATAAATTTCTCCATCGAAAATGTCTCTGTCATATATATTTCCAACGCCGATTACGTTAGTACCTTCACCATAATCTTCTTTACTAATATAGATTCCAGCATTATGGTCAATAACCATCTCTCCCAACTTACGCTGTTCCCAAGCGTAAGTAAATTTTACAAATCAAACACTATACTTGTCGCATCTTTCATAAGAGCCCCTTTTTAATAAGATTTTTTTATTAAAATAACATTTATAAGGTTACTATTCATTATTTATGTTATCTTAATTTTTCCCTTACCAGCATCAAGGCATATCCCATCAGATTTTGTCCTTTCCATTCGCTTGGATCTAATCTTTTCGGATCACTCATAGACAATCCGATGCCCCAGATCTTATCATTCACGGCTGCCTCTGCAAGAACTGCATTGCCTGTATCGAGCAACGCTCTTTTTAACTCCGGATTCTGTGTAAATTTCGCCACCAGACCTTCATAGACGATAATCTGTCTCATGCCATTCCAGACATGATTATCAAAGCCAGCTACCTTACGTCCTAGCTCTTTGATATAAGCTACATCATCTGTTGCAAGTATCTGTGCCGCAATATTTTCATCGTGAAACCGTAAAGCTTTTTGATGCATCATATATTGTTCCAACGAAGTATATTTCACATCACCAATTGTAAAATCAGACAGATACCAATTACTGAAACATCCATTTTCCTCATCTGGATTGTGAAATGTTATTACTCTCACTCTGGTTCACCCACCTTTTGTACTGCTAAATCGAGTTCTAAATCATGCAATCCCGGATATGCTTTTTTCAAGAAACTAAGTGGAATTTTCTTCACAACTTCCCGGCTGGGAATATTATAGAACCACTGATAATATGCATAAAATTCACCTACCCAATCCGGAAGGAATCCAGCAAGTGCTTTCCCATCTTTCAATGCATATTCTTCAGTTTTGCAGAAATACTCCCACAAAGTTTTTGCATCCATCGTATTCACATATGCCTGTGATTCATCGATGCTTTTCCGTGTATTACTCTGCATATAAAAATTGATAAAATCCTCTGTGTCCTTATCCGGGAATGTTTCCGCAACATAATCGAATAACTTTCCCTGATTCTCAACTACATCACTTAAATATGCTTCTGCGTATGCTCCCATATCCTATCACCTCTACAATAATGTACTAAATACCTTCGTTACCTTATTGGCTTCTGAATCAACCAGTTTTCTCATATTCTCTCTGGCTTCTATATCCCGTTGATTGTATTGTTCATTGAATTCACTATATGGAACTGAGATCATATCTTCTTCGATTTCATGCAATTGCGCATACGCCCGTTCTGATTTGATACAATACTGGATTCCCAAACCGCCCAATGATAACAATTCCTCCAATATATCCATATCTATGTTGTCGCGCACAAATTCTTTTGCAATATAAAAGTACGATGCGTCGGCTCTCCACCCCTTTATCACATCATAGTCGCTTGTATCAATTCCGTATTTATCAATGAACTTCGCCGCTAACATTCTATATCTTTTTGAATCTGCCGCATCCCGATGTTTCATAAGCTCCGCTAACCAGTTCAGTACATCTTTCTCTTGAAAATCGAGAATCTTCAATCCAGTACAATCTAATTCATATTTATGTACCCATCCATTTTCGCTATTCGGTACACAAACCGCCCACTCCTTGGCTAGATTCAATACTTCCGTCAGATAAAATCCACGACCATAATCATGTTTATCATTTCCACCACCAAAGACAGGCGTCACTATTTTATTTTGTGTTCCATGATATAAAATAATTTTACCCATTCCGAAATCCCTCCATGAACCGCTCAATCCTTTTACATTTCTGCTTTAATTATACTATCTAAAGAAAAAATGTATATACAATACAAATTTGTAAGGAATCGCTTCCAAAATCTAGCGTTTACATATTAAACAAACATATTCTGCAACATGAATTTCTTCAATTCTTTTAGTTTTTCACACTTACGTTGATGAAGAGTGATGAGGTGGTCGAGTTGTTGGAAATAGACTCCAATAGCATATTGTTCTTCGTGTGAAGGAAATGGAATCGCCAAATCAGTGAGCATATTTAGGACAATATAAGGGATACCACTGCCACGCACTTCTTCTTGAATTTTGTTAGGTAATTCATTCCCTATGGCGACATTAAGGAATTGTCTATCTGCCAAAAAGTCCGTTAATACATAGGTTCTTTGATATGCATTGAACTTTCCGTCAGCTAAATGCATATAACCGACACTGGCTCCATTGCCAGCGATAGTTATTGCAGGTCCTTCAAATGCGGCGACATCAATTTTGAAAACATCAATTCCTGATGTATAAAAATCATATTGACCGTCTGAAACCATAGCATTTGCATCAAGTTTGCCCGTAGTAATGTTGCAAAGTTCCCCCAACTTACGCTGTTCCCAATCGTCCGTAAATCCTTTAAATCGAATTTCTGGATTTTTCTCACCATTTTTCGGAAACATTTTTTGCAACATAAATTTTTTGAGTTGTTTTGTCTCGTCACACTTACGCTGATGAAGGGTGATAAGGTGGTCGAGAGTATCAAAAAAATTGGCAGTCTTATTCTGTTCTTTAATAGATGGCATCATCAACTTATATTCGCAAAGTGTTTTATAATAAAGTCTTGTTCTGGTTCCACCCTTCTTTTGTTCTGTACAAAATTTAGTAAAAGAATTGCTTGAATTTATATACTGAACTATAAATTTTAAGTTACTTTCATTTTCCTGAAAAACGGGATATTCCTTGCTAACTAAGCCTTTTTCAAGAGTATTTATATTCAAATGGAATGTGCTATCATCACTCATATGTCTATACGTACAAGCATTCAAAGGAACTACACTAAATAACGTATTTTCATTTTCGGTTGTAGCATTTCCACGATACTCTGATTGATACATTAATCCACTTCTTGATGAAGTCAACAACGGCAATCCAGAACTAAAATTATCATAATCTAATAACTCTTTTGTTACTTCTCCAACCTTACGCTGTTCCCAATCGTCTGTGAATCCCTTAAATCGAATCTTCGGTGTATTCATATTTTACACCTCCTCAAGCACACGAATAAATGCCTCGACAGCCTCTTTCGTCGCATCATCCTGGAAGGTCAGTTCTTTCATCATTCCGACTAACGCTGCATTTTCCTCTTTGATCTGTTTGTCTGTCTCGCGCATACTCTGTGTCAATGCATTTAAGTCGATTTCTTCCTCTTCTTCCGTTGTATCCACATATCTTGGGATATTCAGATTGAAATCATTTGCCACGATGTCATCATAAGACGCGAGATATGCTTCTTTCTCTACCGTCTTACGATTATTGTATAATTCCAGAACGTGATCGATATGTTCCTCTTTCATCACATTTTGCTTTTTCTCTTTTTCGAACAATTTGGATGCATCAATAAATAACACATCGCGCCCTTCGCGGTGCTTCTTCAGCACGATAATACAAGTAGGAATCGACGTGTTGTAGAACATATTCGATGGCAGACCAATCACCGCATAGATCGAACCATTTTCCAGCAAGGTCTTCCTTATGCTTCCCTCTGCTGCCCCACGAAACAACACACCATGCGGTAACACAATCGCCATAGTTCCTGTCTGTTTCAGATGATAGAAACCATGTAACAAAAATGCATAATCTGCCTTTGATTTCGGTGCCAGCTTTCCACCGTAATCCATAAATCGCTCATCCTGTTTGAATCCTTCTGCCGCCGACCAATTTGCAGAATACGGTGGATTCATCGTAACTGCATCAAACTCGGTTTCTTCATCGGTTGGCCAATCTGCATCCAGGGTATCTCCATTTCGCAGATGCTGATTCTCCGGCAGTACGCCATGTAGGAACATATTCATACGAGCAAGGTTGTAAGTAGATGGCATCAGTTCCTGTCCGTAATATTTGATAAAGTCTGGTTCTGTGGAATAATTTCTACAGCTAAGCATCAAAGAACCGGAACCCATACATGGATCATATACCTGTAGTCCTTTTTTATTTTCCTGTCCGGTCATGGCGATCCGGCATAAGATCTGCGCCGGTCCATGTGGTGTATAGAATTCTCCTGCTTTCTTTCCCGTTTCTGAAGCAAACTGACCGATTAGATACTCATATGCATTTCCCAGTACATCGCCCTCGGTATGAATCAGATCTGCATCGTCCAACACCTTAATTACTTCTGCGATCGTTGCGCTCTGCTTCTGATCTCCGGTTCCCAATCGATTTGAATACAGATCTACATCTGCAAATAGTCCATGAAACAATTCATCAGACTCTTCAATCCGATTAAATGCTGCCTGTAATTTCTCTCGATTGAATGCGTTGTTTTTCGTATCCTTTAAGATGCTGACATAAGTCATGTCCGGATCTAATGTATAATGCAAAGATTCTTTCAATTCCTCCAGCAGTTCCTCTGCATCTTCACTCTCCATAATTTCTTCGTAGGCTGTCTGTGCCTCTTCCAGACTATCCGGCTTTGCATCATTCAACAGGTCGTACACTTTTGATAGATACGAATCTGATAAATATTTATAGAAAACCAATCCAAGCAAGTATGTCTTGTACTCATTGGCGTCCATCTTTCCACGCAGTACATCTGCCCCACTCCATAGTACCTGCAATAAATCTTTTCCTTCTGCCATTTCTATATCCTCCCTCATTCGTCTTTTCTGTTACAATTCACTTACGCTTAATTCTATCATAATTGTACGGATGATAAAAATAAAATTTTTGATTTTGAATTTATTAGAATTGATTATTTTCCCACACCTCAACATTCCCCCTTGCATTTCCCCGTTTCCTGTGCTATAAAGTAAACAGTGTTTACCAAAGGAGTACAATTATGCGCGAGAGCACAAAAGCGACCAGAGCAACAATTTTACAGAGTGCGAAAGAGATTTTCTTGGAATGCGGCTATCAGGAAGCGTCCATGCGAAAGATCGCTGCGCGGGCGGGCATTACCCCCGGTGCGATATACAAGCATTTTTCAGGGAAGGAAGAAATGTTCGGTGAGATATTCGCAGAGAGCGGAAATAAGCTGATGGCACTGAGTGAGTCCATGCTGGATATTGACTTTTCGGCGATGTCCGACGAGCAGCTTATGCAGGTATTTTATTCCCGCATATCTATCCGGACCTTTGAGCTGTTAGAAGATGATATGCAGCTCTTCCACATGCTGTTAAAGAACGATTCCGGCACTTATATCCGGAACTTCCGCGAAGTTTATATCTCGCGATGCAGCGAATTCGCAACGCGCTTTTATCATGAATTATATGTGCGTGGTCTTGCGAAGAATCAACTATCTGAGAAAACATGTTACATGCTGTCGTTGTCTGAGTTCTCGATGATCTGTGAGATGATTGCCGATGATACCAGCAAGGATGGCTTCACCGAAGAAATGAAGCAGGCATTTTTAGAGGCGATGGATGTGCTGATGCACGGCATCGAAGCGACGCTTGGATTACAAGTCCAAGATGTGCCAGATCATTGAGATAGATTTTGCGAAGAAAGGATGATTTAGTTGAAGTACGGATTCTCACAGAAATTATTTGGATATTTTTATCACTGCTCCTGCATGAAGCAGGCAAAAAGGCAGCATTTGCAGATTGACAACAAGGCGATCAAACAGGAATACCGCGCCATCCTGACACGCGCCAAGGATATCGGCAAATCCCGGCTGATGAGTTCTTATTGCATGGGCGCATATTTCATCGCATTAAACCGGAACACAACCTTATCCCCGGAGGAATGTTATGCCCTGTATAAGGACGGTCTTTCCGCCAATCAGTTGTTCCACAAGGTCATGGGAAATGCAGACAGCTATCTCGATGAGAAGAAGCTTCCAGCCCGGAAAAAGTGGTCTGCCGACTCCCATAAACGGAAATACGAAAATGACTGGGTGGTTGACATCTTAGAAGGCGGCGCGAATGATGATTTCGAGCTTGGCTATGATTATCATACATGCGGCATCTGCAGTCTGTGCCGGGATGAGGGATGTTTCGAACTCGCCAAATATCTCTGCCGCATGGACTATGTGCTCGCCGACATGATGCATATGCGCTTAGTCCGGACACAGACGATCGCAGAAGGTGCAACTCACTGCGACTTCCGGTACAGCCGGATTGATTCGACGCCGGGAAAAAATTCTTAACAAAAGTCTTCCCGCTTCATGCTTGCCCGCCGCTTCCGGTCCACTTCGATCCATTCATCGAGCGTGAGCGGAACATAATCCGAAAACATACAGAAGCAGTTGATCATCTGGCACGGAATTGTGAGTTCCTCTTCCTTCCCGTCCTTACTAAGCACCGAACGTCTGCATGCCCGTGTCTGATTCTGGAACTCATTGAGCAGATATTCGTCATATGTATTATGCACATGCCCGTACAACATATATGTCTTCGGCTCGCCCTTTGCATTCCGGCGGTACTGTCCGTTGTAACACATGACCGGATAATGGCACAAGATGATCTTACGATTATTATCATTGAGTTCCCTGTAATGTGTAATCCATTCAAAATGGGATGCATCAAACCCGGGCTTTGAAATAAAATGATCGTGATTGCCAATGATCAAACACTTTTTCCCATGCAAACGCTCCAGAATGGCATTCGCTATATCGACTTTTTTTGACATGCAAAAATCCCCCAATATCACAACCTCATCCTGTTTCCGCACGCGCGAATTCCACTGTGCAATCATATACTCATTCATAGCTTCACCGCTCTCAAAGCCGCGGCAGTCCATACGGGTATTCAAATTTTCATGGCAGAAATGCAGGTCTGCAATGTAATAACGCATGTCAGCGTTCCTCCCTTTCCCAAACACTGTCCTTATTGTATGCTTATTTTGATCCGCAGACAAGATAGCATTTGCATTTCTTTGTAAAAGAAAAGACATTCCAAAGTCTATACTCTGGAATGTCTTCACATCTCATTCTTATACCTTAATTATATTTCCACTGTTCGCTCTCTAACTGCACATCGACCATATGCTTATAGATACCATTCTTCTCCTTCAACGCTGACGGTGTTCCCTGCTCAGCTACCACGCCATCCTTTAATACAATGATCTGGTCAACCCCATCGACCGTACGCATACGGTGTGCAATAATCAGAACTGTCTTGTTCCGGATCAGCTTGGAGATGGACTCCTGAATCACGGACTCATTATCCACATCCAGCGAGGCGGTTGCCTCATCCATCAGGATGATTGGTGCGTCCTTTAAGAATGCACGTGCGATGGAGATTCTCTGCCGCTCACCACCGGATAATTCGGAACCATTTTCCCCGATCATGGTGTTCCATTTGTCCGGTAATTTCTCGATAAAGTCCGTACAGTTTGCAAGCCTGGCTGCTGCCATAACTTCCTCGTCCGTTGCATCCTTGCGACCGATCCGGATGTTCTCCATAACCGTGTTGTTAAAGAGTGTCACATCCTGGAACACGATGGAATACAGGGAAAGTAATGTCTCCGGCTCGACCTTCGATACATCCATACCTCCGACCGTGACAGTACCTTTCTGGATATCCCAGAATCTTGCCGCCAGTCTCGATACGGTTGTCTTACCACCACCAGATGGGCCGATCAGAGCTGTTACCTGCCCCTGCTTTGCCGTGAAGCTGACATCGGAGAGCACCTGCTCGCCACTGTCATAGGCAAATGCCACGTGGTCAAATACAATATCATAGCCCTTGTTCGTCAGAATCTCTGCACCAGTCTGCTCTTCGTGTGACAGGATCTCATCCATACGCTCACAGCTTGGCTCCAGACTGATCAGAGCGGACAGGTTCTGTAATGCAATCTGCAAAGGCTCATACATTCTTGTTACAACAAGCAGGAACACGAACAATGTCAGTACATTGATCTCTCCATTTACAAGCAGAATACTACCGACCAGTGCAACCGTTCCAATGCCGAGCTTCAGGATCATCTGTGCCGAACATACATAGGCTGCGTTCTTGAATTCCAGCACGATTGCATTTTTCTCTACGGCTTTGATCTTCTTGTTCAAGCCTTCCATGTACGTCTCTGTCATGTTGTTTGAACGCAGGTCACGGATTGTCTCCAGTCCCTCCTGAATTCCATCAAGACAGGAAAGCTTATATGTCATTGTCTTCTTCTGTACAGACTTCAGACCTTTTCTCGAAGTCAGTACGATGATAAATGCAATCGGCATCACCCATACAGCGGCAAGTGCCATCTTCCAGTTGAAGAACAACAATCCAATTACAATAATCGTTGTGGAGATCATCGAACCGATCAGCTCCGGAATCCAGTGGGAGCTTCCTGTCTCGAGCAATGCACAGTCTGACATGATCGTATTCGTCAGATCGGACAGATCCTTCTTCCCGAAGAAGGAAAGTGGCAGGCGGCGAAGCTTCTCAGCAAGCGCACGTCTACGCACACCACTTTCGACATAGGTGGAAAAGAAGGTTGCGTTATATTGGAAATAAGTTGTAACTGCTACAAGTAAAAATACTACGACGATTCCGCCGATGAAGAATCCAAGCTTATCCTTTGGCACCTTGCCATCAAGCAGATACGAGGTAAGCTGATACAGAAGCCCAACCGGCAGCATCAGCACAAGGTTCGCGATTGTGACTGCCACAAACGCTTTTATCATGTTCTTTGCACCGTTTTCGGACAGTGCGTATTTATGTTTCAATTTCTCGATCATGCGGTTGCACCTGCCTTTCCTACCTGCCAGTTCACGGACTTGTTATATTCGTTCCACATATGTGTGTAGATGCCATCCTTAGCAACCAGCGCATCATGTGTACCGGACTCTGCAATCTTTCCGTCCTTCAATACATAGATCTGATCTGCATTCGTCACAGTTGACAGACGATGTGCGATCATGATCACCGTCTTATCCCTGGACAGGTTCTCAAAAGCGCGCTGTACCTGTCTCTCATTGTCCGGATCAGCAAATGCGGTCGCCTCATCTAAGATCAGGATTGGCGCATTCTTAAGGAATGCCCGCGCGATCGACAGACGCTGCATCTCACCACCGGATACATACGTTCCCTTCGAGCCGATCACCGTGTTCACACCGTCCGGAAGCTTCTCGATGATGTCGCTGCACTGCGCCTTCTCCAGCGCTTCCATTACCTCGGCGTCCGTCGCATCCGGTCTGCCCATACGAACATTTTCCAGAATGGAGGTCTTAAGCAGCTTACTATCCTGAAATACATATGATACCTGATTCATCAGCTCCTTGCTGTCAATGTTCTTCACATCCACACCACCGATCTCGATGCTGCCACTCTTGACATCCCAGAATCTTGCAATCAGTGATGCCAGCGTCGTCTTACCACCACCGGACGGACCAACAAACGCGATATGGGAACCTGCCTTGACGGAAAGCGTGATGCCGTCGATCGCATTTGCCTTTGCCTCATCGTAAGCAAATGTCACATCCTTCAACGCGATGGATGCATCCTTCGATGTCTGCTTATTTGCTGCCTCCGGAAGTTTCTTCGCATTTAATACCTCGTCCATTCGGTTCAATGCATCCTCGACAAGCATCTGTGATTCGCCTGCATACGCAACCTTCATCAGCGTTGTTGTGAGTACCGAAGTCACCAATATGTAGAAGATCAGATTCAATACAAATTTGTCTGTGACCGTATTTCCACCTAATGTATAAGCGGCTACGATCAATGCGGCGAAAATACCATTACAGAATACGGTAAATCCGATCATCGGAATCATCATGGATTTCGTATAATCGATCGTCCATTTCTCATATTCATCGATGGCTGCCTTAAACCGTTTGAATGAGAAGATTGTCTGTCCAAATGTCTTTAAGACCGGTACGCCTCGCACATACTCTACCGCCTCGGAGGACATTGTCTCCAGCGAGTTCTGATACTGCTTCATATCCTCTGCCATCTTCGGTCCCATCATCATCGTACCCATGATAAGGAATGCAAATACAGCCGGAATCAGGCTGATCAGACCAAGACGCCAGTCAAAGCTTGCCATCAGTACAAGCAGCCCGATCGGTGTTGCTCTTGATACGACCTTATCTGGCAGGTTGTGTGCCAGAAATGTCTCTGTCGCTGCGGAGGAATCCATAACGATCTTTCGAATCTTTCCGGTTCCCTCTGTCTCCACATAACCAAGTGGAAGCTTCATGATGTGGTTCATCATCGCGATACGCATATTTGTCTGCACGCGGAATGCTGCCTTATGAGAGCACATCAAAGCTCCGATATAAAGCACCATTGCGAGCAGGGCAAATCCTACCGCCTGCCATCCATACGATGTGATGTGCGTTGCTTTGGAATAGTCCGGTCTTACTTCTAAGACCTCCTTTATGATGCGCCACACATCATAAAACGGAATCAGCGCAACCCATGCACTGATTGCTGCCAAGACGCAGGATGCATAAGAAAAATACTTATGCTTCCCGGCAATTTTCATAAGTCTTGACAATGCACTTTGCTTTTTTGCCTTCATGACAAAACCTCCTTGAACGTTTATTTTAAGTTAGTTTTCACTAACCTATATTTGATTTTTTTGGCAGTGCACATCGCTATGCACTGCCTGTTATTCCAATCCAAAAACTGATTTCCAACCTGCGAAATTGAAGATTTGTACATTCTTCATAAAGGCTGCTGCCTCATCGTATGGCTTGTCGTGTGTCAGCACCTCATAGATATACTGCCAGCCGGTTCTGCAGAATACGTGGATGAAAAATTCATCCGCGGTCGCATTCTCATTTGCATACTGTTTCGCAAATATGTTGTAATACTGCTCCTCGATCGCCGCGAGTTTATCAAAATAATCCTCATATTCGGTTCCCTCCGAATGGCAGAACAGAAGCTGGAACTCCTCCTTGTACCGGTAGATATACGCCAATACCTGATCGGTTCCTTCGTTGCCCTCCTTGATGGCGTGATCCATGTCCGGACTCCCCGTTGCCTTCTGTATGCTCTGCATATACATCTCCATCAGACCATCTGCCGCTTCCTGTACGATTGCGGTGAAAAGTCCGCTCTTGTCGCCAAACCGGGTATATATGGAATTGGTACTGACTCCGCATGCTGCCGATATCCGCCGCATGCTGGCATCATGGAATCCATAGGTAAAGAATTCTTCCTTCGCTGCCTGAAGCAGGGATTCCGTCACACCGGCTGTCTCACGTCGCATGAGCTACTCCTTCTTTTCGTTCTTCTGTTGCTGTAAATAATCTTGTGCTATTTTCATAACACCGTTATTATAACAGTGTTATTTTATTTGTCAAGAGGGCTTAAGATATAAAAATACATCTGCCTTACTTAGACAGATGTAAATCATTTATTGTTTTTCAATTTTCTCAATTATATCAGCCATTTTCATCATTTGCCTGATTGTTTCGTCATATTCCACATAATCTTCTGAGAAATAATTTGTAATCTCTTGATAATCTTGCTTAAAAAACTCATTATTACAAAACTCTCTGATTATGTTTGAAACGCAAACTTTCTCCTGCGCCGATGGACAAATTGTCATCTTTTTTCTATGTTCTCTAATCTCAAGAAATAGTTTCTCAAAATTCTGATTAATTTCTACACAATCTTTCAACTTGTATATATCATATAAATGTCTGGAATATCTCTTTGATTTTCCTTGTATATAATAATCAGCCAGTGCAAATATTTTATCTATATACGTTCTACTAATAGATTGGAGTTTCATTTCAAAATCATCAAGCATGTATTTCAACGCCAAATCCTGTCGATTTTTATTTTTAAACAAATCCCCCAGATAGCTTCCAATCATAACTTTTTCTGTTGGAAATGCATACGATCCAAGTGCCGTCTCCAACTTCACCGAGAAAAGCATTCTGTCATCCTGCAATCCAATAACAGATTCATAAGAAAAATAATATACATTATAATCCCTGTCGCTTTGCGTTGAACGCCAATTTGAAATAGGCATGTTCAATGTTTCACTGATTCCTTTTATAATATTATTCTTAAGTTTCTTTCGCCTTGCCTCTCCGATATGTTCATCAAAGGTGATATCTATATCCTCCGAAAAACGATTTATTGCCTTAAAGCCTTTTGACAGCGAAGTTCCTCCCTTAAAAACGACATTGGGAAGCTCCTTTGAAAGCAATCGCAATATCATTGTAACATAATAATCCTTTTCAATTACAACGACCGTCTTCCCTGTTTCTTCTGAAACCTGCTCTATCAATTCCTTAAATTTTTCCTTATCTTCATGAAGATACATATTCCACCCCTGTTTCGTATATTGCCTTATAAATTTTCGTCGGATAATATTCCAAAAATGTATCTACCTGCTTTTTTGTAATTTGATGCAACATTGCATATTTTGTAAGGATCGTTCCACATACCTGCATATCCTCCTCTGCTGCCTTGTCAATATTTTTTAGGCAGTCCAGCAACTGCAGCACATATGCATTTTCATCTGTTACCTCAATTGCAGATCTTCGAACTATATATTTTTTATCTTTGATTGAGATCTCACGTACCTGAGCCGGAGCATAATTACTTACTATTTCCTGCTTAAACGGAACCTGCGTTGATAGTCCCATCTGATTTGCGAGTGTGTATCCCGCATAATACCCCACCCGTTTTCCTCTTCTGCATACATACTTGTGCAATGCTACTGTATCTGCTGAAAGAACCGTCTTCTCTCCAAAAATGTTAATTTGAGGCAAATAATACACACCTGACTCATATCTGCTGATTTTGCCCTCATCTGTTAGTTTTTTCAAATGATATCTTATATTTTCCTCTGACATTCCCTCGATGCTGATATCTGTTAGAAAAATTGGCTCTCCTTCTGTATAATTGTTTGAAAGATATTCATATATCACATGGTCACCAGCTTTCAATATGTAAATATATATTTTACTTATTGTTAGTATACCTGTAATTATTAGTTTTGTCAATTATTCTTGATACTAAACATAAAAGGAACCCAGACTTATCCGGGTTCCCGCTTAATCAACTACATTTTTACTTCAGATAATTTCTTTGTAATTCGTGCCTGCACTTCAATATAATATGCATAATCTACCGCTGATAAATTATTCTCATCAATATCATCTAACTTCTTCATATAATCTGCATACTTGGTCATAAAATCGGCATAATCCGCCAACATGCCTGCCTGATCATCAGAAGATGCTTCATTATATTTATTCATAAAATCTACATAACTATCAAAGAACGTCTCATAACTATCCATTAATTCCTTGAAATCAGGAGTAACACCTTCATGTTTTGATTCTTCTGTTGTATTCTCTGTTGTTTCTTCTGCCTCGGTTTTATCTGAATTATCAGCTTCTACATCTTCTGCAACAGATTCCTCCGTATCCGTCGAATTTACTGTTGTAGTCTCTAATTTCTTGGATATACGTATGCTCATTTCCTTATCTGTGGAATTATAACTCAGTCTCAACGAAAATCCATCTGCATGATCTGCACTGTAATGGTCATCGGTTCCATAATAATTCTCCGTAAATCCCTTTTTCTTGCAATCATTCACATAATTGTTATATTCTTTTTTTGATGTTTTATACACGTCAATCGAAAAGGTATCTTCCGTCTCAAAGGTAACTTCTCCTTTTTTAGATTCCGGTTTCGGTATCATCGCCGTCAATGCATTATCCGGCCAAATATATGTACTGTTCTTCTGCTTACGATGTTTCTGTTTCATGCCAATTGCACATATCAGAACCACAAATATAATTACAACAAATACAACCGCTTTCATAAATTTCCACAATTTCTTCATAATATTTTTAATCCTCCCTGTTTTCTTTCTTCCGTAATCTGGACGCTAATTCCACGTAAGTTCCTTTTACTCCATCCTCGGGCATTTTGGGGAACATATGCTGCTTCTGAATAGATGTAATAAGCTCTATCTGTTCCTCCATTGTCTGTTTCTTTTCTTTCAGTCTTTTTGTATACTCTTTCATATATTCATTTTTTTCAGATTCTGAAAGCGTAGTGATACATTTTATTTCAGACAATTTGAATCCCATTTCTTTGTACACGAGAATTTCCCATATTTCCTGCATTGTCTCTCCATCATACATTCGGTAATTATCCGGGGATCGGGGAACATGCAACAAACCTTCATCATCGTAATATTGGAGTGTTCTCTTACTAAGTCCAGTTCGTTTACTCACTTCGCTAATTTTGCTCATCATGGCCTACCTTTCTCCATAATTCGAGCGTAAACCATCACGTAAACGTGATAGCAATACCCTTTTTGGAAATGCATGTCTTTTTGTTTCCTAAAAGGCCATGTAATTTTCGCGAATATTTTTGCGCATCAAAAAAGCAGGCTATTTTTCAAACCTGCTTTTACCAAAACTATTTTATTTTCATTTACCTGCACACCACAGTGCTTCTATCCAATTATTACCTTCATCACGATCATCCCTGCCAGATACACAACTGCCAGCACATACACGACACCATCCGCACGTGCATATCGAAGCGGATACATCTTTGTTCTCGGTCTGCCTGCCTGATAACAACGCGCTTCCATCGCGAGTGCGAGATCTCCGGCGCGTCCGACTGCCGATGCAAAAAGCGGCATTAAAATCCGTCCGGTACGTTTCAACTTCTGGAACACATTTCCTGCCTCGAAATCCACGCCTCGTGCCGTCTGTGCCTTCATGATCCGGTCTAACTCTTCAATCAGAATCGGAATGAAGCGGAGCGTGATTGACATCATGAGTGCAATCTCATGCACCGGCACATGCAGCTTTTCGAGCGGATGAAATGCTTTCTCCAGCCCGTCGGTAAGCTCGGTCGGTGTCGTCGTGTAAGTCATAAGTGACGAACCCAGGATCAGTTCTACCAGCCGCACGACACGCATCAGTGCCTGCAGGATGCCTTCCCGGTAGATATGGATGAACCGCCAATGAAAATACAGCGCATCCCCTTTTCCGAAGAATACATTTACGATACAGATAAATACCAGCAAAATCCAGACCGGCTTTAAGCCCTTGATCATATAGCGAAACGGAACCTTCGATATCACGATGCAGACGAGTAATACCACACCTGCCACAGCAAATACCACGAAGCTTTTGGAGAGAAACAAGCTGATGATGTAGAGCAGCGTTGCAAATAGTTTCACACGAGGGTCCAGATGATGAATCGGGGAATCCGAAGGATAATATTGTCCAATTGTAATGTCTCGAATCATAAATTATCTCCCTGCTTCCTTTCATCCAATCTGTTCTCAGTATCAACGCTTTTTCTTCCTGCTGTACTGTTTGTGCAATTACCAAGATAATCGAGCAGCTCTTTCTCTCGAATCACGTTCTGTGGAATTTGGTACCCGTTTGCGCGCAATTTGTCCGCCAGTTTCACAGTTTCCGGTACATCCAGTCCACAGTCTGCAAGCGTCTCCCGCTTGGCAAATACCTGCGCCGGTCGGTCATCCAATATCTTCTTTCCATCGTCCAACACAATAATCCGGTCTGCGTATTCCGCCAGGTCCTCCATACTATGCGAGACAAGTAAAACTCCGATTCCCTGCTCCCGGCTCATCCGCCGGATCCGGTCGAATATTTCGCGCTTTCCTGCTGCGTCTAATCCCGCTGCCGGCTCGTCCAATATGATATATTCCGGATGCATCGCAAGCACACCTGCAATCGCCACACGCCGCTTCTGTCCGCCCGATAGCTGCAATGGCGATGCTTGATAATATTTCTCTGGCAGGTCAACAAACCGAAGTGCTTCCTCCACACGCGTCTCGCATGCTTCCCCGGTCAAGCCCTGCTTACTTGGTCCAAATGCGACATCCTCCCACACGGTATCGCAGATCATCTGATGCTCCGGATATTGGAACACCATGCCAACCTTACTGCGCAGATAATTCCCAGAATATCCCTTTGCATGAATATCCTTTCCCTCAAATGTAACTGTTCCGCTGGTCGGTTTCAGCAACCCGTTCAGGAGTTGTATCATGGTGGATTTACCAGAACCGGTATGTCCGGCAAGTCCAACAATCTCCCCCTTGCCAAGCGACAGATTCACGTCGTCTAAAGCAACCTTCTCGTACGCTGTTCCTGGGCTGTAAATATAGCTAACATGTTGCAGGGAGAGGAGATCTTTATCTTTTTCATCTGTCTCTGCTTCAGCCTTTTTGTTTTTTTTCTTATCTACCAGCTCAGAGCTTGCTTCCCATTCTCTTCCAGTTTTATCATATTCTGCTACTTTTTCCCTTTTGTCAATCGTAGCCTCCTCTACTCTCGCATCTCCAATCTTTTTCTCGAACACATCACTATCTATTAATTTCCTCACACGATAAGAAAGCGGTGCCTCCATCCCCATCTCCGCAAGCAATGCATCCGCTCCGAAGAATTTCTCTGGCCTTCCATCAAATCGCATCTGTCCGTCCGCAAGCAGAATCACCCGGCTCGCAAGTGCCGCCTCTTCCATATCGTGGGTAATCAGAATCACAGTCATTTCCTGTTCCTGATTCAACCGCTGTAACGCTTCCATCACTTCTTTCCGTCCTTCCGGATCAAGCATCGCAGTCGGTTCATCTAAGACAATATAATCCGGGTGCATCGCAAGAATTCCTGCAATCGCAATCCGCTGTTTCTGTCCGCCCGACAGATGATTCGGAGCCGTCTTTCTCCGCTTCCACATCCGCACCTGTTCGAGTGCCTGCTTCACACGTGCCACGATGGTATCTGACTCCATACCCAGATTCTCCGGGCCGAATGCAACCTCTTCTTCCACATTTGCTGCCACCATCTGATTGTCTGGATTCTGGAACACCATACCGACGTGCTGGCGAATATCGTACAGCTTCTCCGCATCCCTGGTTCCCATCTCGTCTACCGTCACCGTACCTTCCGACGGTCGAAGGATTGCATTTAACTGCTTCGAGAACGTCGTCTTGCCGGAACCATTTCTGCCAAGCAGCGCAATGAATTCGCCCTTTTTAATTGTAAGATCTACACCCTTTAAGATTTCTTCCGTCGCAATCACGTTTCCATCAACGTCGCGCTTTTTATATTGAAATCTTACTTGTTCTGCCCGTATCACCGTCCGGTCCTCCATACTGTGAAATAAATTTATTGTGGCTCTTGCTCTATCCACATCTTCTTTAACCGCGCTTTATCCACTTTCCCACTTGTGTTCTTCGGGAACGCCTCCAGAACAATCACCCGCTTCGGAATCTCAAAATCCGCCAACTTTTCCTTCAACTGCTGCCGCAGATTCTCTGGCACGTCCGTGCCTTCCACCGTCACAAATGCACTCACGATCTCCGCCGGCATGTCCGCATCCTTTTCCTTCGGAAGCAGAACGACCGCCGCCTCTGTGATACCGGCGACTTCCTCCAACGCATTTTCAATCTTCATCATCGACACCTTGCGTCCACGCACGCCAACGATATCATCCGTCCGTCCAAGGAAATAGAAATTTCCCTGCAAATCCATCCGCCCGCTATCCTTCAGCGAATACGGCACGGTAATATTCTCCACGTGAAATGCATTGTCCACGTACATTTCATCATCCTGTATGAACACCCGCACTCCCGGAAATGGTTTGCCGATCAGGTTCCGCTCTTCCGTCATGTCCGCGGACTTCACATACGTGATATAATTCAGCTCGCTCGCACCGTAATATAATGTAATCTCCGTATTCGGAAATATCTTCTTCAACACTTCCGCATCCTTTCGCCCAAGGCTCTGCGAGCCCGAAATGATCGTGCGGATATTCGCATTTACACTCTTAAATACGCGAGGCAGCATAAGTAACTTGGACGGAATCAGGTAAATACCGTTCGCCCTTTCGCGCGCCATCACCTGCTCCCATTTGCCCGGCAGGAATACATCCTCCGCAATCAGCGTGCCGCCTGCCGCAAGCTGTCCCATATAGAGATTCAGATTCCCGGTAAATGCAAGGCTTCCCTGTACGAACAGCCGGCTATCCGCATCCACGCCAAACACCGCATTCTGTATCGCGAAGAAATCCGCCCAACTTTCAAAGCTTCGGAATAAAATCTTCGGAATCCCGGTTGTTCCGGATGTCATCACTGCCATTACCGCGCGCTCCGGCACGGGCGTATCAAACAGCGGATCTGTTACTTCAAGTTTGCTGTCCGCCGGCACGATAACTGGTACCTGATTTGTTCCCGCACACGCCAGAAATAAAACCAACTGTTTCAGGATTCCGGTCTCCCGAATCGGATACAGATGTTTTTCTGCAACCTGCGGAAGGCGCGCGCGTGCATCCTGCACAAGCACATAGAGCTTTCCGTATGTATAGCGATCACCATTGATGATGATTGCGTCTTTGTCCGATGGTTGTTTTGTCAGATAATCAATATACTGCATGTTACATTCCTCCCGCCCGCAGCAACAGCGCATGTCCGATGCCGCCGGCTGCCGCAATGCTGCATACTGCATAGCCCGGTGTCTCCTGCAGCGCCCGGCATGCATGTATCGTAATGATGCCTCCTGAGGCGCCATATGGATGTCCATATGCGAGCGCCCCACCATACCGGTTGTAATGGTCAACTGCTTCCGGATAGGCACGCGCAAAAAGCTCATCAATTACTGCAAATGCCTCATTACATTCAAATACCGCGATATCTTCCGCCGTATGTTTCGTCTTGGCAAGTAATTTCTGAATGGCAAGTATTGCTGTCTCCGGGCTTTTGTCCGGGTTCCCGCCAACCGTTACGGAATCAACGATTTCCGCAAGCGGTGGCAGATTATGCTCCTTTACATACCGCTCCGATGCCACCATCAAAAATGCCGCACCATCATGCATCAAGCATGTATTTCCGGCTGTTAGTATCGCTCCGTCCGGCAAAAGCGGTGGTAGCTTATCTAAGAATCGTTCACTTATGCGATCCCTGATACCCGCGTCTGCAGTTGCCCCCTGCACGCCGACCAGATATGGTTCTAGCACGCCAGCTTCTCTTGCCTGTTTTGCGAGAGAATGTGAACGTAATACCCATTTATTTAATTCCTGTCTGGTCATCTGCACATCCAGTGCCACACGCTCTGCGCCGCGGATCATCGCATACGGATCATGCTCGCCCGGTGCAAATTTTGCGACGGAATAAAAGGATTCCTCGCCTCCATAGCGTTCATAGTCCGGATGATTCCGGTTATACGCACGTCGCGGTGCCGTTGACGAACTATCCACGCCACCTGCCACAATCAGATCTGCCTGTCCACTTCGGATCTTCGCCGCGGCAATCGTCAGTGCTTCCAATCCCGATCCACACTGCATATCCACTGTGTACGCGGGAACCGCCTGTGGGAAATGTGCCGTAAGCGTTGCCAGTCTGCCAATATTTCCACTGGCTCCAACTCCATTTCCGACGATCACCTCATCGACAGTCTGACGTACATCTTCCGGTACAAGCGCACAGAGTACCTCCGCCGCAAGCACCTCGGCTGGCAGATGTTTATACATTCCATTTTCGACACCGATATAGCTGCGGCGTCCGTCTATAATATACGCATGTTCCATACGATTTCCCTATCCTCTCGTTTACATTCATAGATCTGCTTTCCGTGTTCGGTTCTTGCCTGGATCTGCAGCTTCTCATCTACATATACCGGTTTTTCAAAACGGAATCTGCAAATAAACGTTTTGCTATCCGGCATTCCCGCCTGCATCTCATTTTGCGTTTCCACCTGCACACCTGCCTGCATCTCGTTCTTCATTCCCGCCTGCGCGCCTGCCTGCATCTCGTTCTTCATTCCCGCCTGCAACTCTACATCAGTTTCCGTTTCCGGCTGTTTTTTCATCCACATATCAAGCATCCTCTCCACCATCAAAAGCCCCGGCACAACCGCATGCGCCGTCCGGTGAATCGAATTCGTATCGCCTACGGCATCCACAAATCGAAGGATATCGGAATGCGTAAATGAAAACGTTTTTTCCCCGCCTGTGTCCGCGTTTTCTTCCGTTCCGACCGAATGGTGTAGATTCATCCGCTGTTCTTCCAGCTTTGATTTCTCGACATTCATGGCCATATTTTTTTCCATACCTGCTTGTTTGCTAGTAACTGCCCCCTGCACCTCCGGTTTCACTACATGCAACTCCAGTTGATACACGATTCCATCCTCTTCCATCTGATTTCGCATAACCGCAAAGCTTGCAGTTTCCTTCACAATCTCGGACTTGCAGGAATTTTGAATTTTGATTTTCTGATTTTGAACTACTGTCAGATCATTCCCACAGCCAAATTCTGTGCCTGATACGCGTTCTCCTGCCGCTTCCCGCTGCGCATACACACACGCCCCGATCATCCAACCATCGTACCCGGCAAGCATATGAAAATCAGCCAGTTGTTCAAATATTTTTTCAAATTTGTTCTTCATTTTCTCACTCAATGTTTCCTATTATATTTCCCAAAGTTTACAATGTCAACTTTTCTATCCATTTTAGGTTGACATTCTTATTTTCATCTGCTATTCTACATCATGTACCTGCTATGAATTCAACAATAGCATGGCTATTATAACAGAAACTATGGAGAAAAAGAAATGGACACAAAAACAAAAAGCAAATTTTCAACCTACTCAATTGTCATGATGGCGCTTTTCGCAGCTATCCTGTGTGTATCCGCTTATATCAGCATCCCGCTGCCAAACGGAACGCACATCACACTTTTAAACTTTGTAATCACTCTGATTGCACTTGTATTCCCACTTGCGGAATCCTTCTTCATCGGTCTGGTCTGGATGTTACTTGGATTGGTCGGTGTTCCTGTTTTCGTTGGTGGACAGGCAGGTCCGGGATATTTATTTGGCACATATGGCGGTTTTTCCTTCGCCTTTATCTTCATCGCCATTTTGATTCCGATCTTTCGCGGAAAGAAGTACAATCGTATCCGTTATACTATTGTCGCTATGTTATCCGCTGTTCTCGTTGATGCAGTCGGTTCTCTCTGGATTATGATCGCATCAGGTTGCAGTATCAAGGCTGCTTTTGTAGCCGGTTTTCTTCCTTTTATTGCACTTGATCTTGTGAAAGCAGTCGTTGCTGCACAGATCGTACCAGCATTCCGAAAACTGATTTATCTGCGTAGAGATGTCGAGGACGAGGATTAACATAAATCGAAACTCCCTCCCCTCAAAGAACTTGAGCCGTTGCAATCGCAACGGCTCTTTTTCATTCCTATCAATTATCACTTTCATCTGTACTTACTGTATTAGTTCCGGCTTCGTCCGCAATCACAAAACTCACTTCATACGTTTTGCCCATCGCATCACCGACGTTCTTCACATACTGCTCTAACAGCTCCTGTGCCCGCTGCTGCGCCTGCTGCAACAGGGATTCATCCGACTGGACATTCTCCAGCATATTTTCCTGTGCAGTCTTGATTGCTTCCGTCTGATCGTCCGCATTGATCTTCTCTGCGCCAAGTCCTTCACGGGTTGTGTAATAGGAGTCTTCATTTAACGACGTCTGATCCACCTGACAGCTAAGCACCTCTGCCTTTGGCATCGTGATCGTTACCTGATTGCCATCTACCTGCATATCCAGATTCGCAATGTCCACACCGAGCTTTACGATGCCGGAATACTCGATCCAAAGCTCTGCCGATGTATCCCACCACAGAACTTCCTTTTCCTTCGTCAGCTTTGCCACATTATGATAATAACATTTGAGTGTTGCCAGCTCACAGATTGTCTGCATCTGCGTAATGCTCAATTCTTTCGTTACTTCTTCACCTTTTTTTCCACATGCAGTAAACAGCATAATAACTGCAAGACAAAGGACTACGAATTTTTTTAATTTCTTCATTTGTTTCTCCTCCTTCGTCCCCTACTGAATTACCAGTTCATACGACTCATCCTGATTCTCTATGATCGGCATGAGCAGTGCCTTGACTGTATTCTCACAATTTTCTTTCGCCATCTGTAAGAACACTTCATTTCCCCGGCATTCAGAACCTGCATCCGCGATACATGCCGCATACGCTTCCTCGGATACATCTGCCGTGTTCGCACTCTTCTTGACAAACATATAGTCAAGCGAAGCCATATCGACATCGATCTGCTTGACCTGCAACTGCGGCAGCATCACAATGATTTTCTTCGCCTGCCCCTCTCCGACATTGTCATCGATCTGAACATCAATATCTGCCATGTTGATACTTGCCTTCACTTCAGCCTCATAAGAGACATAGTAGGCAACCTTCGTCGGATGATTCTTCTGCGGCACCTCTGCCACACCGTTGTAGGTAATCTCACAGACTGATAAATCATCTATCTGCAACACCTGTTCTAGCTGGCTGCTTGTAAGGATCGTCGTCTCTACCTTCGGTTTCAACCCGAACCATCCAAGCTGCTTTGCAAGCTTATAGCCAACCACAACCAGAATAACTACGACCGCTAAGATGATCACCCACTTCAGAAGCTTTGTTACATCGCGGGCAGAAAGCTTCTGTCCTTTATCTTCATTCCTTTTGTGTTTGTTCTTCCTGCCCTGTTCTTGCATCCCAGTCTCTTTTGCTGTATCTTCTTCGATTTCGTTCATTCCGGATTTGCCCATATGTCGTCTCCTTATGCTTATTTTTCGCTTTCATCCGTATCGTTCACTTCTGCTCTCATATATAGCATATATACCCGCCTACTGTAGCGACACCTTATCTCCATCAATCTTAAAACAGCCAAAGCTCTTCAGGAAGCTGGAAAATTTGCTGTATCCATATTTCTTGATACTGAAATTCCGGTTCTCATTTTTTAACGTACTGTTTAAGAGTCCCATATTGCTGTTCTTCTGTGGATTCTTCTTCAGAATCTGAATAATCTGCTCCTCAATTTCCCTCTTCGGTACAACATCATCGATAATCTTCACATAATTCTGACGATTCTGGGAAATGACCTCGAAATTACCAAATGCCTCATTTATAAATGTTGTAAGCTTCGAGTACCCATAATTCCGCACATCGAAATCAGAGAAACGCGCCTGTAATTTGCTTCCAATCTCGCCGACATGCGTCAGTTTATTATTATCAGCATTGCCATCAATGATATCATAGATTACCTTCTGAATAGACTTAATGCTTGTAATATTCGAGCTGTTTTCATTTTTCTCGGTTGATACTTTCGCAACATTTTTCTCATCCGTGACCTGTGAGATATCTTCGCGAATGAGCGCATCCAGCATTTTGAAGCTCGTACACGCCTTGACAAATGCTTCCGGCGTCTTGTTCTCACCCATGCCGACTACTTCCTTACCAGCCTCTCGCAGACGCTCTGCCAGCCGGGTAAAATCACTGTCACTCGACACCAGGCAGAATCCATCCAGATTTCCAGTATAGAGCAGATCCATCGCATCAATAATCATCGCCGAATCCGTCGCATTCTTACCCTGGGTATAGGCGAACTGCTGGATCGGAACGATGGAATTTCGAAGCAAAGTTGCTCGATTCCATCCATTGACACTTCGCGCCCAGTCCCCATAGATTCTTCGCACCGTTACCATACCACGGTCCGCCAATTCATCAAAAATTGTATCTATATATTTGGCAGATACATTATCCGAATCAATCAATAATGCATATCGTTTTTCTTCACTACCCATCGTTACTCCTCATCCTTATATCCCTGTTCCAGCCGTACTTCAAATTCGCTTTCCGGCATCGGCTTATCAAATACATATCCTTGCACAATATCACAGCCAACCTGTCTTAAATACCGTAACTGTTCCTTCGTCTCTACCCCTTCTGCAATCGTCTTCTTCCCGAGCTTGCGCACCAGATCAACGATACTGACAAACATTACCATGTCCGTCTCCTTGCCCGGATATTCTGTCTCCATTGGAATAAATGACTTATCAATCTTAATCACATTCAGATCTACCTTCTTGATCATGTTCAAGGATGAATAACCGGTTCCAAAATCATCAATCGAAGTTGCGATACCTTCGCTGCGAAGTCCATCGACAATCTCCGACATAATCTCATAGTTCTGAAAATCCTCACTCTCTGTCAGCTCAATCTCGATATAACCATGATCGATACCGTACTTGTCAATCACATTGACAATCTTTTTCACCAGATAATCTTCCTCCAGATGTCTTCTGGAGAAATTCACAGAGATACACGGAACTTTTTTTCCTTCATCCAGCCGCTTGCGGATAAACCGACATGTTTCTTCCAATACATAATAATCAAGCCTGCACACGCTTCCTTCCCGCTCAAGCTGTGGAATAAACTGCACCGGTGGAATCAGTCTGCCCTCATGCATCCAACGTACCAACGCTTCTGCACCACAGATTTTGTTCGTATTGACATCGACCTTCGGCTGATAATAGACCACAAATTCATGTGCCTCGAGCGCAGGAAGAAAGCTTGCAATGATTCCCTGTGCCTCCATTATTTTATTCTGGATCTCTGTCGAATAAAATGCAACCGTTCCGCTGCCCTTCTGTCTGGCAGCCTGATATGCAATACTTGCGCGTGCCATAACATCACGCGGTGCCCGGATATCTTCCAGCTTACCGACACCGATCGTCGCCCCGAATACAAACTCTTTTTCCTTGATTTCGGTCCGATGATACAGCCGGAGATTCTGGAGCTTCGATAAAATAATTTCACTCCGTTCATTCTTCACCAACGCGACAAAATTATCGCCACCCAGACGCGCGACAATCTCATCATCCAGCAACATCTTATCTACCATTCCGGCGTAATTGCGTAATATAACGTCCCCCTCTTCATAAGGGAAAATCTTATTCACATATTTGAAATTATGCACATTGAAGAAAAATACCGTGTATGTATGAATCTGTCCGGTCGCTAACTGTTTGCCAATAAACTGCATAAACGCCTCCGGATTCGCAACACCGGTTGCCATATCCGTCAGCAATACGCCGCGCAGTAATCCCTGCATCATAACACGGCTAAACTGAATATATATCTCCTTCAGCAAAATCTGCTGCGTATCCTGTTCTTCCTTTGAGTAGTCCACATCCTCACACGGATAAACGGAAAACGTCATTGTTCCGCCATCCGGCAGTACAAATACCTGATGCTTTGCTTTTCCATATGCCCCCTTCTGATTATCAAATAATTTTCCAACCCGATGCTCCCCGTGCGGACGGATCTTAGATACCGGAGCATCCAGCTCATATTTCACTTTGCCAAGCTTCAGATCGTCTGCAACAATCGCAAGTGCCTGCACCACATCTTCCTCACACTGTTCGAAGGTCTGAACCTCCCGGTGCAAGACTTCTGTAAATGCTTTGTACTTCTCATTGAACTCCAACTTTTCACACATTTTTTATTAAACTCCCTGTTTTCCTCTATCCCATTATGCAAACAACGTCTCTACCTGTGCAGCATCAAATACCACATGCCCTGCATGCTCTACCTCGATCTGATACAAGGCATTTGCTGCCAGATGTTCCGCCGCCTGCTCGATATCACGAATTCCCGTCGTATTCTCAAACTGATGGATCACCGCATCTAAGCCCGCATCTGTCACAACACACTCCTCTTCCCGAAGCCCGATGCGCTTCAGTACCTTCGGCATTGCGAACTTCGTGAATATAATCTTCTTTTCTTCAAATGTATAATCCGGAATATCAATCACCGCGAATCTCGACATGATCGGTGCACTGATATCTTCCTTGTTGTTTGCCGTTGCAATCGGGTAAACTCCTGTCGTTGGCACCATACATTCCATATAATTATCTGTAAATCCAAGGTTATCCAGAAGCGTCAAAAGCACATCCGCCGGGTTTCCGTTTCCCTTGCCGGATGCCGCCTTATCCAGCTCGTTGATGATAAATACCAGATTCGATTCACCTGCATTCGAGAACGCTTCCATGATAATTCCCGGCTTGGCATTCGCATAGATTCTGGAACTTCCAGTAAGCTGCTCTGGATCTTTGATTGAGCTCATATCGAGTGTTGTCCAAGGCAGTTTCAAAATTCTTGCCACCGCATATGCGATCTGAGACTTTCCGGTTCCGGCTGGTCCTACCAGAAGCAGTCCATACGCCGGTAATGTATGTGTCCGGTTGATCTGGATGATCGTCTCCATGATTCTCTGTTTTACACGTTCTAGTCCATACAGCTCTTCATCTAAGATTTTCCTTGCCCACACCGGATCTATCGCCTCGAAATAATTGCTCTTCCACTGCACGTTCAGCATAATAGAAAGAGCACGCTGTGCATGTCTGCGTTCCTCCTGTGACACCTCACTCGAACGAGCAACTGCAAGATTCCGCCGTGCCCACAGACGGATATTGTCCGGCATCGTCTTACCTGCACACATCATGAAATCAGAAATGCTCTGCAGACTTGTGAGCTTCATCTCATCGCCGACTTCGTCCGCGTCCTCGTCCTCCTCGACTTCCTCTGCCGCACTACTTGCAAGCAGGCGCTCGATCATGAACTGCAGGAAACCATCCTCTGCGGACAACTTTGTCGCACCGCCATATGCAGTCTCCCGGATCTTATAGACGGCATAGCCATCCTCCATGTTCTGTCCAGACAGACGGATTGGAATCCGGTTATCGCCGAGCCATTTGATCAGACTGATAAACCGCGCATCCACGCGCAGAATATCTGCCGACCATGTTCCATCCGTATCGTTAAACTCAAACGCCGTCCGCTTACTCTGATTTGCAAACATACCGGACGCATGATGTGACCACTGCCGTTTCGTATTATCTAACACTAAGATTGGTTCTTCCGGTGTTTTCTCTTTTGCATCGGAAAGAAATGATGTATATGTACAGACAGGCTTCGCCTGCTCCTTCGATGAGCTTGACGAGCTTGAAAAATCAAAAACTGGCATAATAAAATTTCCCTTCTTATTTATAATAGTCTCTAGCTCCCCTACATCCTATAAAACCACATTTTCGTCAAATTTACAATATACAGATCATAAATTTGTCAGTTTTTCACAGTAAACAGAAAGAGCACACCATTTACGATGTGCTCCTGTCTTTCTTCGTCCAAATCCCTGGTTCATTCTTTCTTATATTGTAATTGCAGCCGCTCAATTTCTGCCTGCACAAGCGAAACAACTGACTCCGGGGCTACAATTTTCGCTCCATCGCCAAGTCCCATTACCCAGAATACAAACTGCCGACTGACTGCAACATCCACATTTACTGTGAACTGCTTTTCGCCCTTCGGAATCAAATTTACATCCCTGCCAAACCGGTCCAGAATCACGTTTGCCAATTCATTATCACATAGCAGCTTGACACGCTCTTCCGTTCCCCCAAACATGCCAAACATCTTCTTATCATAGACAGCCGTGTCAAACTCATTAAAGACTTCCCTGCCAAGTCGCTTTTCTTCTGTCATCTGAATATCCAGCATCTTATCCACCCGGAAATGCTTGATTTTCTCCTCCTGCTCGTCATACGCAACCAGATAATAGTTCCCATCACTGCAAGTAAGCGCCCAAGGGCTTACCTTATAAAATGCACCACCCTTACGAAGCTCCGCCTCCTTCTTCACATTCCACTGAAAATAATGGAACTGGATCTGTGAATTTTCTGAAATTGCAGCATGCAGATGATCTACATTTCGATAGATACTGTCATTCATCGTTTTTACACGTCCTGCAACAAAAACCTGTCGCTGCAGCTGTGATGCCTCGAACTTTCCCGCAAGCTTTTCAATCTTTTTTATCAGTTCATTCGTCTTTTTCTTTGTAATGAATTTCGCGGACTGCACAGAATCCACTAGAAGCTTTAATTCCGGCAGTTCAAACGGACGGTTGGCAACATAATAACTGTATGTACGATCCTTCTGCACCCGTTTGATATCCATTCCAAACGATCGGAGACATTCAATATCATCGTAAATACTCTTCCGTTCTGCCTTGATCTCGTGTTTCGTCAATTCATCAATAATCTGTGCTGTAGTCACGCGATGGTCTTTATCTGTCTGTTCTAACAGAAATTTCCGAATGTATAACAATTTTAATTTTTGATTTTCCGATTTTGCCATCGCTTGCACTACTCCATATCCTCTAATTCATCCACCGCATCCCAGTAATTCTCCATCCATGCCGCCTGCTTTTCAAAATCAACCGACACTTCAAGCACTTCTTCCATCGACATAACCGTCCCCGGTGCATACAGCAAACCATCTGCACCTACGATTGCCAGTCCACCGACATCCAGCTTACGTGTGTACATCAAGGCATCTTCCATCATCACGATCATTGTCTCTCCGGTATCTGCCTCCAATACGACACGCACCATCGGTTCCTGTCCTTCCGGTCTACCCTCGCAGCCAAAATCTTCCTCATCAATTCGAATTATCTTGTATATCTGTTCTTCCATATAATCTCCCTGGCATATGGCTCTCTATCTTATACATATCACGTTTCCTCATTTCCCATATGCGCCACCGACAGTTGCATCAGTCCTCACGCTTCTTGCCCCAGAAAAATAACGCTACCGTACCCGGTCCTGTATGACTGCCGATTGTGGTACCAATGTGATTGATCTCTACCTTCCCATTTAACTTCAGGAACTTCGCTTCGATCAGATCCGCAACTGCCCGTGCATCGTCATAGCAGGCAGACTGGGAAATATAACATTTGCCGGAATAATCCAATCCATCCTCGGCACATTCCTCCATCCGGTCTACGATTGCCTGAATTACCTTTTTCTTTGTACGGATCTTATACCGTGGAATCAATTTTCCCTCATAGTCCACATTCAAAAGTGGGCAGATATTCAACACCGAACCAATAAATCCAGCCGTCTTTGTTACTCTGCCGCCCTTAATGAAGAATGTCAGATCAGAAGTGAAAAACCAATGATTCAGATTCAGCTTATGTTCCTCTACAAAATCGCGAACCTCATCAATCGTCTTCCCCTGTGCCCGAAGCTCCGACAACTTATCCATCAACAAACCGTATCCCGAAGATGCCGCCAGGGAATCAACAACATAGATCTTACGATCCGGGAACTCCTCCTGTAGCGTCTCCTTCGCAATATTTGCCGAATTGATAACACCACTGATTCCAGATGACAGACTCACATGCAAGATATCCAGTCCCTGCTCTAAGAATGACCGGAAATATTCTTCGAACTCCTCTGCATTTACCTGAGAAGTCTTTGTATCTGCGCCATTTGCCATACGGGAATAAAACTCGTCAAACGGAATGCTGACCCCCAGATTATCCTCGTACTGCTTTCCATCCAATTCAAAATGGAAACATATATATTTTACATCTATCGCATCAAAATGATCTTTTGAAAGATCTGCTGTTGAACAACAGCTAATTACATAATTTCCCATACTTTCATCCTCTCCTTGTATGCACTTATTTCTGTCTCCTTAGGACATTCCTGTTGTTATCATAGCCAATTTCACTCAAAAAATCAATTGCTATTCCAACCTTCTGTCCTTAATTCTGCCCGAATTTGAATCTGTCTAATCGTAACCAGTTTCACAAGACGTCCTGCTAAAAATGCGATGACTAACAACATCGCTCCCAATAACGGCATGGACGTAACGATTATTCCGCCAATCACCGCACTACACACATAGATACCCTCTATAATTTTATTACTGTTTACATATTGTCTCATTTTCATACGCGTCCTTTCTTTCAGTCAAATCTCATCGATCCCGCTTTGTTGTACTCATCTTACCCTTTTATGTGTACAAAAAAACTCCCACGCAAGAAATTAATGAATTTTCTATTAAATTTTTATTTATCTCTATAATTTCCGTCCATATATGGTACAATATCTCTAATTTATTTTATGAAAGAAACCATTAAAGGGGGTATTTCATGAGTAATATCATTGATTATATGAAATGGCGTGGAGACCTGACTTTTGCGCAGGACTCCTTTAATGAAATTGACAACCTGATTCTGTCGCAGTTAGTCTATGTTGAACTGAATAATATTGTTCCCGGGGACGAAGAACCGACGATCTCTCTGCTCGACGCAGCCAAACTGTTTTTCAAGCAGAATAACGAACAGGAATTACTCGATCATGTCTCCATGACCAAAAACGCGATTCTGGTATTTAAAGAAATGGCGAAAAGTGTACGTTTTAAAAATGTACAATTATCCCGCTATGTAAATGATATCAATGAACAGGAGCAGTCACAATTTTCTGCTATCACGATCAAATTACCAGACAACAGCACCTATATTGCATTTTCAGGAACAGATGCAACGCTTGTCGGCTGGCATGAGGATTTTAATATGCTTTATCTAAAGCAGACACCGGGACAGGAAAAATCACTGGCTTATTTAAATACCCTTAAGAATCTGGACACTCCGCTTCGTCTGGGAGGACATTCCAAAGGCGGAAACTTCGCTATCTATGCTGGAATGTATTGCGAAAAATCTCTGCGTGATCAGATTATCGCTATCTACAACAACGATGGACCAGGATTTTCGAAAGACGTTGTGGCAAGTGCAGCATACCAGAATCTATTGCCCCTTATTACAACGATTGTCCCAGAATCCTCTGTGGTTGGGCGGTTATTTGAACATCAGGAAGACTATATTGTTATTAAAAGTGAAAATAAGGGATTGAAGCAGCACGACGCCATGTCCTGGGAAGTGCTTGGAAATCATTTTGTACACGCTGTTACACCTGCCAATCAAAGCCTGCTTGCAAATCAGGCAATTCGGGAATGGATTGCGTTAATCCCAAGAGAAAAGCGCAAAGAAATCGTAGAAGCTGTTTTTCAGATTTTGGACGCAGCCGGTATTGAGACCGTCGACGATTTTCTTACATTGAAATTAAAAGATATCCGTACGATCATTCAGACAAAAAAGAAATTGCCACGCGAGACAAGTGATTCCATCTCTGACGCGGCATTCCTATTGATTAAAATTATGATCAAAACCTTTACCTCAACCTAAAACAATCTTCCATGCCTCTGTCAGCTTCTCGAGGTTCCAGCTTGCATTTGCCGGACTGGTAGAAGGCAGACAGATGGCATTTCTTTTTGTCTGCGGATAAATATATCGCTGATATAACTGCTCTGCCTTTTTCCCGTTCACAAAGATCTGTTCTATCTTTGTGGTTTCTAAGATTTTTGAAATCGGATTCGGAACGACATTCCGAATTGAGCTATCGGAAGAACCTGTAATCTCACATTGTCCGATCACATCCCACACAGCAATTCTATGTTCCAATAAAAATGCTTTCTTCTCCTCTATCGTACCAGGTACCTCTGCCTGAAATACATTTGCAAGCACTTTCCAAAAACGATTCTGCGGATGTCCATAAAAGAATCCTGCCTCTCTTGATTTGACTGAAGGAAAGCTCCCCAATATCAAAATACGAGAATGTTCATTATACACTGGTGAAATTGTATGTATCTGATGCTGCTGTTCCATACCTCTCCCTCGGGGACGCTTCTTTTGTCACAAGAAGTGTCCCTCTGTCTCATGTTATAATACAAAAAAAAGACCTCATCGGTCTTTTCTTTCTGTACCTTCAGAACTTCATACAAAGATCTTATATCTAACCTCTTAACAAATCATCTTTCCGTTCTCAAAACCTCTAAGGATAAGCCCTCGACCTATTAGTACTTGTCAGCTGAACGTGTTGCCACGATTACACTCCAAGCCTATCAACCTTGTAGTCTTCAAGGGGTCTTACTCTTATGATGGGATATCTTATCTTGAGGGGGGCTTCACGCTTAGATGCCTTCAGCGTTTATCCCTGCCGGACTTGGCTACTCTGCCATGCTGTTGGTACAACAACAGATACACCAGCGGTCCGTCCATCCCGGTCCTCTCGTACTAAGGACAGCTCCTCTCAAATATCCTACGCCCA
>ERZ839741.279-NODE-279-length-69803-cov-5.647216_pt1 | contig 69803 bp, 67 predicted proteins | sample MGYA00519880_ERZ839741 | MGnify/ENA primary metagenome ERZ839741 (study PRJEB31850, sample SAMEA3708851) | human gut metagenome | biome: human gut; feature: human-associated habitat; material: faeces | place: China | collected 2014 ...
TAGCGACCTTGAAGGTGTACTTCTTGTCAGCGATGCCAGCCATGGAGTTCTCGGTGATGACGGGGGCGAGAACGATGTCCTGTGCGAATTTCATCACGCATATACCTCCTCAAGTTTCTTGGCAGCGTCAACGCTCAGGATCAGCTTGTCAGCGTTGACAACATCGTAGGTGTTGACGCCGGTAGCGGCGGTCTTGACACCGGGGATGTTGGCGGCGCTCTTGACGAACTTGGCGTCCAGAGTGTCATTGACGATCAGGTTCTTCTTGCCTGCGCCGACAGCGGCCAGGAAAGCAACGACGGTCTTGGTCTTGTACTCGTCAGCGGCAATCTTGTCAACCAGGATCATGTTGCCGTTGGCAGCCTTGTCAGACAGGGCGCTGAGCAGAGCCAGACGCTTGACCTTCTTGTTGATGGTGTAGTAGTAGCTGCGGGGCTTGGGGCCCAGAGCAACACCGCCGTGCGTCCACTGGGGAGCGCGGATGGAGCCCTGACGAGCGTGGCCGGTGCCCTTCTGGCGCCAAGGCTTCTTGCCGCCGCCGCGGACTTCCTTACGGATCTTGGTGTTCTGGGTGCCCTGGCGCTGGTTGGCCAGGAAGTTGACGACTGCCTCGTGGACAGCCTTCTCGTTCGGGGTAATCCCGAACACGGCGTCGGAAAGCTCAACGGTGGAAACCTTCTTGCCGTTCATATCGACGACATCAAACTGTGCCATTGTGTTTTCCTCCTTTACGCTTTCACGCTGTCGTGGATGGTCACGACCGAGCCCTTCGGGCCGGGGATCGCACCCTTGATCGCGATCAGATTGTTCTCAGCATCGACTTTAACGATGCTCAGGTTCTGAACGGTCACGCGGACCGCACCCATGTGGCCGGGCAGACGCTTGCCCTTGAACACGCGGGACGGGCTGGAAGTGGAGCCGTTAGAACCGGCATGACGTGCAACAGGGCCGGTGCCGTGGCTCTCACGCAGGCGGTGCTGGCCAAAGCGCTTGATAACGCCCTGATAGCCCTTGCCCTTGCTGGTGCCGACAACGTCAACCTTGTCGCCCTCTGCGAAGACATCAGCCTTGAGGATGTCGCCGACGTTGACGGCAGCGATGTCATCAAAGCGGAACTCGCGCAGGGTGCGCTTGGGAGCGACGTCAGCCTTGTCGAAGTGACCCTTGGCGGCCTTGTTGACCTTCTTGGCGCTCACTTCGCCGTAGCCCATCTGAACAGCCTGATAGCCGTCAGACTCAACGGTCTTCTTCTGCACGACGGTGCAGGGGCCGGCCTCGATGATGGTGACCGGAACGACCTTGCCGTTGGCGTCGAACAGCTGGGTCATGCCCAGCTTCTTGCCGATGATACCTTTTTGCATTGTGTTTGTCCTCCTGTAAAGGTTATTGGTTGGTGGTTTCCCATCAACATGACCTCTCCGCTGTTTGCATTGCAGCGAGATAGTGCTTTACCGTGTTTTCATTACACGCCGACCGTTCACGGATCACGGCCGCGCGTATCGGCCATTATAATGTAGAAACTCGATTACAGCTTGATCTCGATGTCAACGCCGGCGGGGAGCTGCAGGCTCATGAGAGCCTCAACCGTCTTGTTGGACGGCTTCAGAATGTCGATCAGACGCTTGTGCGTGCGGGTCTCGAACTGCTCACGGCTGTCCTTGTACTTGTGGACAGCGCGCAGGATCGTGACGACCTCCTTGTCGGTGGGCAGAGGGATCGGGCCGGAAACGCGAGCGCCAGTGCGCTTAGCGGTCTCCACGATCTTCTGTGCCGCAGCATCGATCAGGGATGCATCGTAGCTCTTCAGACGGATTCTGATTTTTTCTTTGACTGCCATTGCATTCGCCTCCTATAAAATTTTGCGCCTTAGGCGAGCCGATAAATTACACACGTTTCCGGGTGTTCAACCTTTTCGCATGACAAAATCCGGTGAACCGTTTTACACAGTTCTCCCGGAAAGAATCATTACAAAGTAAGGTGAACATTGGTCCGCACCGCAGAATGCAGTGGCGTACATATCCCTTTGTTTCCGTAATTCTTTCGCCCGGTTCTAAGATCGGACATACTCCGCGGAAAAACCCGCCAGCCTCTCGGCTATATGGCGGCAACCTCCCGCATCAACGCATATCGCGGCTTGCGCAGCTTGTTTTATCTGCACAAGCCTTCCGCAGCCAAGAAAGATTATAGCACACGTTTCCCGGCGTTGCAAGTGTTTTTTGGCATTTTTATAAAATTTTTTTGAGAAATTTTTACGTTATGCCGAAAGTAGCGTTTGTTGAGAGGGTTTTCAACAGAGTGCATGGTTTTTGGGGAAAGAAGTCCTGTTTTTCAGGCAAATTGCAGCGTGAAAAGTTATTGCTCTGTAGGGGCCGCACATGTGCGGCCCGCAGCTGTAAGGTAAACGGTCATTTGCGGGAAGGCCGCGGGCCGGGCGCTTGTCGGCGCACAACGAGCGCCGACAGTTTGCAAGCAAACACGCTCGTGCGGTTGTTTGCCCCGCAGGGGCAAACATTGTTCGCGCCCCGGTTTCGTTCCACTCAACCGTGGTCCTACGCTCACAACCCCGCAATGCCCGGTCCCTACAACTCAGTTGGGCAGCTCCAGCGCATCCACCCGCCAGCCGTCCTCGGTGGGGATGAGGCGGACGGGGCTCAGCGTGGCTGTATCAGGCACAACAGGGTCATCCCCTGCCCAGCCCGCGAAGTCCTCGCTCTCACAAGTCAGCACGACCTGATAAAATGTAAGGCTGCCGTCAGGCTGTAATTCCGGCTCCGTAAAGACATGCCCGCAGTAAGCAATATTACTGCCGCGGTCACCATCTATCGTCAGGATCGTGTCATTCTCGCCCTCCGCAAAAGGCGCGGGCTCCATGCTCAGCATATCATTGATCCAAGCATCGGAATAGACCGTGTGCAGAAAGCTGCTGAACTCCGAGAACTTTGTGTAGAACGCGCCGTCCGTCGCGCGATAGTTGAAAAATCCGACCGGCTCGTCCAGTTTCTCATAGGGCATAAAGCCCGCATGCATCCCAAACCAATGGTACTGGAAGTAATACGCCGAAGCCAGCGCAGCCCGGGCCTGCTTGTCCAGCGAAGCAGGAACATCGCAGACTTCGGTGCGGTCGTAGTAGCCTTCCACCCACGGTGCATTGACTGTGACGGTGACGACATTGTTCTCAGGCACTGTGTAGGGCTCAGCTTGCACTTTCAGGTACCAGTAGCGTCCGCCGTTGCGGCTATAGTTATCCTGCCAGTCCGGGTTCAGCTCTTTTATGTTTTCCACCGTCGTGTGGAAAATCTCCGCCACTTCTTCCAGCGAATCTGCCGAGTAACGGAGCGTCACGCCCTCGGTGGGCCAGACAACTTTTTCGCCCTGCTGCGGCTGTGGCTTATGCGGTGCGCTGAACGTGTAGTCCGGCATCGTGCAGCCTGCACCGTCCCGCCAATCATCGAAGGAGACTTCCTCGTACACCGCCATCGTCGGGGACGGAGTGGCTGTCGGAGCCTCGGTAGGCGCCGGGGTTATGGCAGGCGTTGCGGTCGGGTCAGGCGCTGCCGTGATGCTGCCCGCCGGGGCGGAGGCGCAGGCGGTGAGCAAAAAAACAAGAGAGGAAAGAATCACAGCGTACTTTTTCATGACACACACCTCCTGCTAAAGGCACCCGTAGGGGCCGATGCTTGCATCGGCCCGCAGGCTCTCCCATAAGCGATCGTTTTCCTTTAAGCCGCACAGAGCGGTCAAGACCGCTCCCTACAAAGCAGGCGTGAACGGCAGGTTGTAGGGGCCGCACATCTGCGGCCCGCAGCTGTATGGCAGACGACTGCTTACGGGAAAGCCGAGGGCCAGGCATGCCCGGCCCCTGCCGTGCACTGATGGAATATTCACTTCCGTTTCAGCTGCTCCTCCAGCCCGGCGCGCGGGGTGATGTAGACGGTGGTGTAGACCTCATACAGGACCATGCCGGGCTTGGCACCGTTGGCTTTCCAGATGTTCTTCACCTCGGTGGTATCAACCGGCACCTTTGCACCGCCGTTCTGGCTGGAATGCAGCACGGCCAGCTCGGCAGCCTCCTGTCTGGTCGTGTCGGGGATGTCCTCCCCCCGGCTCATGACAACGCAGTGGCTGCCGGGAGCCTTTTGCACATGGAACCACAGATCCTTGCCGCGCGCGGTGTGCAGCGTCAGCTTATCGTTCTGCAAATTGTTCCGGCCGACCAGAATCTCAAAGCCGTCGCTTGAGGTATACCGCAGGAAATCCGCCGGCTTCTGCTTGCGGTCGCGCTGCTTGTAGTATTTGAGATAGCCCTGACTTTTCAGCTCGGCGCGGATCTCGTTCAGTGCCATCTCGCCGAGCGCAGACTCGACCTCATACAGAACGGTACGCAGGTATTCGATCTCCGCCTCGCCCTCGACCAGCAGCTTTTGCAGCATGGCGTGGGCGGTCTGCTTCTTTTTATAATCGCGGAAATACTTCTGCGCGTTCTCGATGCCGCCCAGACGCGGATCGAGTTTGATCGTCACATCCTCGCCGGTGTAATAGTTCTGCACGGTGACCTGACGGTCGCCCTTATGCAGCGCCCAGAGGTTCGCCTGCAGCAGTTCGCCGTACAGCCGCAGCGTATCGGCCTTGGCAGACTGGCTCAATTCCTCTTTGCGGGCCGCCTGCTTGCGGACAGCGCGGTCGTACATATTGTGGACAGCCTTGTACAGCTCGCGGCTCTTCTGGCGCAGACGCTCGGCACGGTCCTTGGTGGCGTAGTAGTCCTCGAGCATTTCACTGTAGCTGGGGTACTGCGTCAAAATCGCTGCGCTGCCGTACTGCTGCGGCACAAAGAAGCTGAACTCCACCGGCTTGGGTGCGCCGTCCGGCTGGGGCAGCCGCACCGCCGTGGGGGTGCCGCCGCGGGCATGCTCCGCCTTCAGCTCGTCGATGGCCGCTGACAGCCTTGCTTTTTCCTCGGCGGTCAGATCGCAGGCCAGTGCCGGGGTTTCTCCCAGCGCGCGGCAGGCAGCCTCCCGCACAACGACCGGGCCGACGCCGGCCACCGTCTTGCCGAGGGCCTGCGCAACGGGGAGTTCCTTCTCACAGGCGGCAGCCACGATGGCGGCAGCGCTCGTCTCCAAAAAGTCCGGCCGTGCAGGCTTGGGCGGCAGCGTGTAGGCAAGGCCCGGCAGCAGCTGGCGGACCTCGCTGTCGTCAAAATCGACCCGCTTCAGGGCGTCAATGATGCGGCCGTTCTGGACAAGCACCAGATTGGAGTACCGCCCCATCAGCTCGACCGCCAGCGTGTTGGTGACGAGGTCGCCCATCTCATTGGTGCAGCGGAAATCAAAATAGACGATGCGGTCCCCCGGCTCGCGCCGCAGCTCGACCAGACGGCCGCCTGTCAGGTGCTTGCGCAGCAGCATGCAGAAGCCCGGAGGCGTGAGCGGGTTTTCAAAGCTTTCCCGTGTCAGACAGACGCGGGCCGAGCCGCTGCGCGCCGACAGCAGCAGACGGTGGGTCTCGGTGCGGGTGCGCAGCGTGATAAGCACCTCATCCCGGGTCGGCTCGAAAATTTTATCAATTTTCGCATCCAGCAGGGTATTTTTCAGTTCACCGGCGACCAGCGCCAGCGTTGCGGCATCTAAGGACATGGATGTTTCCTCTTTTATAAAAGTAAAAATGCGTTTATCAGGTCAAATAGCAATACGGATCGGTATCGGCCTCAGCGTGGGCGACAGTCAGACCGGGGAATTGTCTGGCGATGAGCGCAGCCAGCACATCGGCAATGGCATGCTCGGTACCCCAGTGGCCTGCAACCACGAGGCCGATCCCCTTCTGCTTGGCCAGCAGCGCAATGTGATGCGCCGCCTCCCCGGTGACAAGGCAGTCCGCCCCGCGGTCGATGGCCTCCTGCAGGTAGCTGCCGCCCCCGCCGCTGACCTCAGCCAGACAGGTGACCTCCCGGCCACCGTTGACATATTTCACACCGGTGTGCAGCGTGTCGGCGCAGAATTTTGCCAGCGCCTCCACGGTGGTGGGCATCGTGGTGCCGATGCGGCCGCAGCCCTCGGCAAAGCTTTCGCGCCCCTCGGCGGCAATACCCAGAATCTCGCAGAGCGTATCATTGACGCCGCCCGGGGCCGCATCAAGATTGGTATGCATACAGATGGCGGAGATGCCGTTTTTCATCAGCAGCGCGGGCACATCATCGGCGGCCAGACTTTTGATGGGCTGGAAGATGACCGGATGGTGGCTGACAATAAGCTGGCAGTCATTCTCGACTGCCTCCCGCACAACCGCGGGGGTAATGTCCAGCGCGGTCAGCACGCCGTCCACCGGCTTACCCGCATCGACCAGCAGGCCGACATTGTCCCAGCTGAGGGCCAGCTCCTGCGGAGCCGCCGCCTGCAGCAGACCTAAAATTTGCCGTACCGTTACTGACATGATAATTCCTCCAAAAAGTTTATGTGTTGGCAGCACCCTGCAGGCGGATTCCATATCCGCCCGTGAATGTTCACCCTGCCGCCAGCTTATCCAATTCCGCGATAAGCGCCCCCACCGCGTCCTTTTCTGCGCCGTCCGGCAGGCCGAGGCGGTACTTTTTCAGCTTGGCGTTCTGGCTGGCATAGTAATCCGCGCAGCCGGGCTGGCCCTGCGTCAGACCGGTCAGGCAGTACAACCCGTCCGGTTCAGAGGGCGCGCCGGTGTACTGCGCGTTCATGACTGCGTACCAGCGGCCCGCCGCCTGACAAAGCGTTTCCGCCCTGAGGGCGAAGCCGCGCCGGGCCAGCCAGCGCCGCAGGATGCTGTGCTTGGTGGCGGGCACCAGCACCAGATTGTACCGCCCATCAAACACCCAAGGGGCTGCCTCCAGAATTTCTATGATGGTCTCGGCCCCCATACCGGCGATGATGATCTCCTCGGCCTCGCCGGGGGCGAGCACCTGCAGGCCGCTGCCCAGCCGGAACTGCACCCGTTCCCCGTAAGGTGCGCAGGTAATGCGGGCCTTCTGCAGCGGGTCAGGGCGCAGGTCGCAAGCCAAAACAAGCGGGCAGCGACCGCTGCCCGCCAGTGCGGCGCTTAATTTGCCGTGATCGCAGCCGATGTCCGCCGCCACATGCCCCGGCCGTACAAAGTCGAAGGCAGCGGCAAGGCGGGCGTCCAGCCGCGGTGCATTACTGGTGTGCAAAGTAATCGTTCAGCTCTGCGACCAGCTCATCGGCGTCAACGCCGTGGACGGCACAGGCCTCCTCGACAGTCTCACCGTGGGAGGCCATGCAGCCCAGGCAGTGCATACCGGTGGACAGGAAGATGGGCACGCAGCCCTGGGTGGGGTCATTGTTCAGGATCTCGGCAATGATGGTATTCTTCGTAACAGTCATAAGATGGTTCTCCTTATCCGGGTTTTGTTATCTTTTTATGATACCGGCTGCCAGCTGGCGTACAGGCCAAAGCCCTGCAGCAGGGTCAACAGTGTACAGGCGGTGACGGCCAGCGCCGCCCCGCGGGAAGCATTGCGCCGCAGGCTGATATTGCCCGCGCGCTTGCAGAGCACCAGCGCCAGCGGCAGCACAGGCAGCCAGTAGCGGCCCTGCAGACCGAAAAGCGTCTGGTAGTTGATGGGGGTCCAGTTCAGCGCCACGACAAGGGACGCCGCCACAACGCAGAGGATGATGCCCGCCGTGCCCCATGCCGCACGGCGGCCAAGGGGTGGCCGCTCGCCCTGCACAGGCAGCGCCGCCGCCAGCAGTGCCAGCACCAGCCCAACGCCGAGCAGCCAGCTTACATCGAGGCGGTAAACGATCGGTTCACCCAGCGTGGTACCCAAAACGCCCTGCAGCCAGAGCGCACCCTGCTCGGGGATCGTGCGCAGCAAAAGCTTCGCCGTGGCGGGCAGGTTGCGGCAGATGTAGCCCAGCGAGAACGTCCAGATGGAATCGCCGTTGGGGTTCGTCATCAAAAGCTGATCGGGGTCCAGCCCGCCGCCCATGCGGGAGAGCGCAAGCCCGCCGCCCAGCACCGCAGCGGCAGCCGCAGCCGCCAGCCCCCGGCGCAACCGGCGCAGTCTGCGGGCATCGGTGCGCGCCCATGCGTAAAGGCGCAGCACAAGCACCAGCATGACCGCCAGCGCCGCAGCGCCCGCCGCCAGTGCGGCACGGCTCACATCCCGCGCGGCGTAGGCAAGCGCGCCGAGGTTGGCGGTCAGCCACAGGCCGCCCGCCAGCACGAGCGTTGCCGCCTGTATCAGCCGCCCGGAGCGCACACGCAGTCCAAACGGGCCTCGGACATATTCCTGCGGCCCGGCGAGGTTATCCGCCGGTATGACAAAGCAGAGCAGCACCACGGGCAGATAGATGGCCTTGGCAGGGCCGACAATGCCGCCCAGCACAACAAGAAGCAGCTTCTCCCACAGCGCGGCCTTTTTGCCGCAGAGCCGCAGGCAGAGCGCCGTGTAGCAGAACACCGTGCCCAGCACCGAGGCATCGGGCGACAGGCTGGCCGCTAATTGCAGCGGCATGGGCAGCAGCGCCACGCAGGCCAGCAGCCCGCGCACCCCGGCCGGGGCCAGCGCCGCAGCCAGCGCCGCCAGCGCCAGATAAAGCAACAGGTTGCAGATGCGCCCGGTGCGCAGCATTGTGTAAAAATCCGCACCGCGCACCCGCGCCAGCCAGATGCCCAGCGCCTGCGGCAGATAGCTGCCGCTGCCCTGCCCTGCCTTTGCCTCGCTCACCACGGTCAGTGCCGGGTCGGCGGTCCCGGACCTCTGCGCCTGCTCGATGACAGCCTCGGCCTGCTTGTAGGCGAAGATGCCGATGTCCCCCGTTCTGGTGCCAAAGTATGGCGCATCACAAGCGCGCACAAGCAGGCGGCCGTTTTCATCGGCGGCGGTCTGCCCGTTCCACCGGCTGGCCTGCTCATAGGCGGCGGCCAGATGGGTGTATTCATCGGGGGCGGTCAGCGCCGGCGTGACCCGCACAAAGGCCAGCCCGCAGGCAAGACCCACCACTGCCAGATAGAGCACCGCCGGGGCACGCCAGACACAGAGCAGCACGGCGGCAAAGGCAACCGCCGCCAGCAGCGGTGCCAGACGCTGCGCCAGCCGGGTCGGCCAGTCGGCTGACCTGTCGGTCATGATCTGCAGCGCCAGCGTGGCGTCCTGTGCAGTATCTCCGGCATACAGCGGCATACCGGGTACCGTGCCCTCGCTGGCCCAAAGGCCCAGCGGGCCGTCCCACGCGACCTCGTTGTAGATGTGCAGGGTCAGCACCTCGTCCTTTTCGGCCGTGTAGCTGCCGCCGTAAGCGAACGCCGTGAAGCTGTCGTTGAAGATATTCAGGAAGTTCCCGGCCCCCTGCCCCAGCAGTTGGCCGTTCTCATCGTAGAGATCCACCATGACCATGCCGCATTTATAGAGCGCATCGTGGGTGCTGAAATTCAGCCGCACGCCGCAGATGCTCTGCCCTGCCTTGAGCGGAAAGGTCTGCACAAGACCCTCGTCCGGGACATCTATGATCTGGCTGTAGTCATCGTTGACGATCTCAAACTGCTGCTTATCGCCGAGCCGGAGCTGCAGATCATAGCCGACCCAGCGGCAGAGCAGCCATACCGCAGCTGCGGCGGCCAGCGCCGCCAGCAGACCGCAGACTGCGCGGCGGGGCGTGAGTGTTTTTTTCATAGTCCGCCTTTCTGGCAATGTGCAGAGTCATATCTGCTGAAATCAGGGGCAGAAACGCAAGGGGCTGCCTGTGTACCATTATACAGCACACGGACGAAAAACGCAAATCATGCCTGCCGCTTATAGAGATACCATGTCAGCAGCCCCTCGCCGCCGTCGCAGCTGCACTGATCCACGACCGCATAGCGCGGGAACGCCGTGCCCAGATCCCCGGTCAGCGCCACGACATAGTCCACGCCCCCCTCTGCCAGCAGGGCGTTCTGCTCGGCCCACTGGTCATCCAGCGGCATGTTGGTCACGCAGAAATACCGGCAGGGCGGCAGCACGCCCGCCGCCGTGTAAAAACCGCCGTCCAGCGTGCCATAGTTGAGCAGGCTTGCGCCGTCGATCTGCCGGGCAAAGCGGCGCTGCGGCATACTGTCGGCCGTGCGCCAGCGCAAGGCCCGGTTGGGGCTGCGCGTCACGCACCAGACCAGCGCCAGCGCCACGGCGGCTGCCGGTGCAAGCTGCTTTGCGGCGGCGGGGGTTTTGCACTTTTCCACAAGAAAAGTCAGCGGCACCAGCCCCAGCGGGGCAAAAACACTCAGCACCAGCCCGTAGTAGACGAGATACCCGCCCATCAGGCTGGTAAAGGCAAGGCCCGCCGCAAGGGCCGCCACGGCTCCCGCTGCAGCGGGTTGGCGAAGCGCCGCCCACAGCAGAAATACCGCCAGCAGCACCGCAGCCGGCAGGGCATCGCGCACCGCCCACCAGAGATGCTGTGCGAGCGCCGCCGCACCGCCGCCCGCCCCTTTATAAAGGAATATGTTATCATAGAAGTAGCAGGTAAACCAGTCCCCCAGCGCGCCCTGCACGCCGAAGTAGACGACCCACGGCAGCGTAGCAAGCGCCATGCCGCCGAGATAAGCCCCGATGGCACGGCCGAGCGGCCCGCGCCAGCCGCGCCGCAGATAGAGCACCGCCAGCAGCACCGCCCAGACAAGGTAAAAGCCCAGCACCGTGTATTTGAGCCAGAGTGCGCACCCTGCCAAAAAGCCGTGCAGCACAACACGGCGCAGCGGCATGGGGCGGGATGCCCGCAGGGTGCTTACGGCACCAAAAAGCGCCGCCGCCAGCAGAGGCAGGAGCAGCTCCTCGGCACTGCCGCCGTGGGAGAAGGCACGGCTGGCGGCAATGGCCGCAGCGGGCAGCGCCGTCCATGCAGGGTGCAGCGCCCGGCCGCAAATTGCCTCGGCACTGCGCAGCCCCAGCCAGAGAAAGGCCGCAAAGGCTGCTGTCTCCAGCAGCAGCACACCGCCAAAGCCGGTATTGTCCACACAGGCGGCCAGCCCATAGAAAAGATACAGCACCGGACCCTTGTGGTCAAACACATCCCGGTACAGCACCCTGCCGTGGAGCATCGACTTACCCATCGTGAAAAAAATGTTTGCGTCCATCCAGTCGTTGAAAGCATACAGGGGCGAGGATTTGCTGCACCACACCAGCACCAGCGCCGCGATACCCAGCAGCCATACTGCGCGCTGCGTTTTTTGTTTCACTGTCATCATCCGTCCCCCATAACAAACCACGCCCCGGCGGTTAGGCCGGGGCGCGGAATGGAAAAAATTCAACTCAGTTTACACGAAACCGCGTAAAATCAGCCGTTCTCCTTCATCTTGGCAAAGCACTCGCTGCAGTAGACCGGACGGTCCTCGCGGGGCTGGAAGGGAACCTTGCAGGTCTTGCCGCAGCTGGCGCAGACGGCGTCGAACATCTGGCGCTCACCGCGGGTAGAGTTCTTGCGGGCATCGCGGCAGGGCTTGCAGCGCTGGGGCTGGTTCTCAAAACCACGGCTGGCGTAGAACTCCTGCTCGCCGGCGGTCCAAACGAACTCCTTGCCGCAATCCTTGCATACCAAAGTCTTGTCTTCGAACATAGTGGGTATCTCCTCTGTGTTTATTTTGCCCGCGGAAGAATCTAAAACAACGCAATGGGAATGGACCAACTGAACTGATTTTAGGCGCTACTGGGGGCAGGTTGATATATGATGCAGGCAGATCACCTGAATCCTAGGGGTTTTGGCCGCCGCGCAGCTTGCGGCGGGCACGGGCCAGAGCATTGGCCACATTTTTGGCAGGCAGGCCCAGCTCCTGCGCAGTCTGCGCGGGGGTCCTGCCCTCCAGTCCGGCCATCAGCACCCGGCGCTCAAGCTCGGAAAGCTCAGTCTGCATACGGCGCATCGTGTCGGCATATTGTTCGCCGGAGATGGCAATTTCCTCCGGTCCGGGGCGGGTGTCGGTGCTTTGCTGTGCGTCGGGCAGCGGCACGCTGAAATTCAGCGGCGCATGCTTTTTGCGCAGCGCGGCACGGCGGGCGTCCTGCTGGGCATGGCGGATGCTTACCGCAGCAAAGGCAGCAAAGGTCGGGCCCGCTGCGGGGTCATATTCCCGCACAGCGCGGAACAGGCCGATCAGCCCCTCCTGCACAGCATCGTCAAAATCCAGCCCCGGGGCCGTACAGTCGGCGGCCCCCTTGCGGATGGCAGGCATCATGCGGGCGATGAGCGCGGCAAGCGCATTTTCATCCCCCTGCTGTGCGCGGGCGGGCAGCTCCGCCTCGATCATAGACTTTGGCAAGGGCATGGTATTCCTCCGGGAAGATGCGAACAACTTAATAATAGCTGGAAACGCGCCGTTTGTCAATCTTTTTTTCGGCGGTTCGGCAGGAAAAAGAAAAGGCTTCCCCCTAAGGGGGGAAGCTGGCCGCGAAGCGGACTGATGAGGGGCGAGCTCGCCAACACTGCCAGTTCACGGGCAATACGGCAAGGTTTTCCCTCATCCGACCTCGGGCGGGGCCTCGGCCACCTTCCCCCAAAGGGGAAGGCCCTCATTTTATAAGTAGCTCATTTCCTCTTTCCGTCGCCCGGCAAGCTCGGGGTTATCCAGCACAGCCCCGGCGCCCAGCGCCACGCAGTCGAGCGGGGCCTCGGCGATATGGACATCAATGCCGGTCTCGTTCTGGATCAGGGTATCCAGCCCGCGCAGCAGCGCGCCGCCGCCCGAAAGCATAATGCCGCGGTCGATGATGTCGCTGGACAGCTCGGGCGGGGTACATTCCAGCGTATCCTTGATGGCCTCCACGATGCGCAGCAGACATTCGCTCATTGCATCGCGGACCTCCTCCGACCGGATCAGAATGTCCTTTGGCAGGCCGTCCACGAGGTTGCGGCCCTTGATCTCCATGCTGGTCTCGGGGTCCTGCGGGCAGGCAGAGCCGATCTCGATCTTGATCTGCTCGGCCGTGCGCTCCCCCACCAGCAGGTTGTATTTGCGCTTGATGAAGGCGATGATGCTCTGGTCAAGCGCATCGCCCGCACAGCGGACGCTGCGGCTGGCCACGATGCCCGACAGGCTGATAACAGCCACCTCCGCCGTGCCGCCGCCGATGTCAACGATCATGCTGCCGACCGCATCGGTGGTGGGCAGGCCGCTGCCGATGGCGGCAGCCATCGGTTCCTCAATGACCGTGACCTGCCGCGCGCCCGCCTTGGCGGCTGCCTGACGCACGGCGCGGCGCTCGACCTCGGTAACGCCGGACGGCACGCAGATAACGACCCGGGGCCGAGCCAACAGGGTGCTGCCGCAGGCCTGACGGATAAAGCTCTGCAGCATGGCGGCCGTAATGTCAAAGTCGGCGATGACGCCGTCCTTGAGCGGGCGCACGGCCACAATGGAGCCCGGCGCGCGGCCGATGACTGCCTTGGCCTCATGCCCGACGCTGCGCACCCGCAGCTCATCGCTGCGCGGGTCCACGGCGACAACGCTCGGCTCCCGCATGATGATGCCGCGGCCCTTCATATAGACCAGTGTGTTGGCGGTACCCAGATCAATGCCGATGTCTTTGGTAAACATAGCGTGTATTCTCCCGAAAAAGCATGTAAAAAAGTTGCAGATTCTTCCCATACAGTCCCCCGTCTGCGGGGCTGTACGGCGTTATTGGAATTCCCGCAGCAGCTGTGCCGTGCGGTGGACCGGCAGCCCCATAATGTTGTAGTAGCATCCTTCGATGCCGGCACACCACAGCGCTGCATGCCCCTGAATTGCGTAGGCACCCGCCTTATCGTAGGGCTCGGGCGTGCGCACATAGGCAAGCAGATCCGCTTCGTCAATGGGCGAAAAATGGACGATCGTTGTCTCCACCGTTGCTGCCGCGCGGCGGCCGCAGCAGATGCAGACCCCGGTGTGAACACGATGCTCCCGCCCGGAGAGGGCGTGCAGCATCCGCACCGCATCGGCCTCGTCCTTTGGCTTGCCAAACACCTTTCCCTCACACTCGACCACCGTATCAAAGCCGCAGACGATGTCATCGGGGCGTTCCTCGGCCACAGCGCGGGCCTTGGCGGTGGCAAGCGCCTTGGCCAACTGGGCCGGGGAATCCGCCGCGATCTTCGTTTCGTCAAGCTCGCTGGTGATCACGGTGTATTCGGGCGTGATAAGGGACATCAGCTCACGGCGGCGCGGACTGCCGGAGGCAAGGATCAGAGCCATGGTGTGCTTCCTTTCTCGTTTATTATAAGCAGATGGGTGTGTCGAAGTGTGCCTAAGTAAGCCGCCTTAGGGTAAAATTACCTTCCCCGCGGGGGAAGGCGGCCGAGGCCGGATGAGGGGCAGACTTACGGCGGCTGCCCATAAGCGGGTTATTGCCGCAAGGTCGGCCCTCATCAGTCAGCGGGCGGGGCCGCTGACAGCTTCCCCCGCGGGGGAAGCCTTTTTTACTTCCCCGTCGAGCCGAAGCCGCCTGCCCCGCGGTCGGTATCGCTCAGGGCGTCGGCGGCCGTAAAGGCAGCCTGCCAGACGGGGGCGATGCAGAGCTGAGCAACCCGCTCACCGGGCTGGATCGTATAGGGCGTGTCGGATAGGTTGACCATCGGCACGCGCAACTCACCGCGGTAATCGCTGTCAATGACGCCGACACCGTTTGCCATGCAGAGGCCGTGCTTGATGGACAGGCCGCTGCGGGCGTAGACGAGGGCAACGCACCCTGCGTCCGGCAGCTCAATGGCAAGGCCGGTGGGCACCAGCGCGCGCTGCATCGGGGCCAGCGTCAGCGGTGCATCGAGCAGTGCGCACAGATCGGCCGCCGCTGCACCGGGGGTGGCATACTGCGGCACAACCGCGCGCGGGTCTAATTTTTTATATTTCACAACAGGGGTCATGGGAGCCTCCAAAAAAGATAATAGATAAGAGATAAAAGATAAAAAAGCAGGTGGATCGCGGCGCTGCGCGGCGCTCAAAATTTTGTTTTTTCCCTGCGGGCAAAAACTTCACATCATTTATTATTTATTATCTTTTATCTATTTAGTTATTGGTATAGTATAGCCCTCTCGTAAACTCATTGTCAAACGGGCGGGCGTCCAAAAGCATTGCCAAAATCTGGGCAGCGCGGGCCGGGGTCTCGGTGGTAAAGGCTGCGATCGCCACATCGACCGGCATCTCACGCAGGCGCTCGCCCATATAAAGGGGCACAGGGTTGTACACCGTGCGCACACCGGCCCCGCCGGGGGCTGAGCAGGTCACGGTAAAGTCGCGGCCCTTGCGGTCGCGCAATGTGCCGCCGCCCTGACATTTGCCGCAGTCCCGCACATTGCGCAAAGGGCAGGCACGGGTCAGCATCAGGGGCAGGTGGCCGTAGCACAGCGCCGCTGTCGGCACGCCGGGGGCGATGGCCGTCATGGCGGTCAGGGCAGTCTCGGGCTGCAGCAGCATGCCCTGCATGCCAAGCGCCGCATAGCGGGCAGCACTCATTGGGTTTGTGACATTAAGACCAAGCCCGCCGTACAGCGTCCAGCCGTCCGCAAGGCGAAGCTGCGCGGGGTTGTTGACGACCGCACCTGCAAAGCCTGCGTCCTGCAGGGCATCCAGCCGGGCGGCGGTCTTTTGCTCCAGCTTGCCGAACATAACGCGCGGCAGCTCCAGCAGCGTTTTTCCGCGCCATGCGGCGGGGATGCTCTCCGCCTCGGCAATCGGGAAAATCAGGTATTGCAGCTTTTCCACAGCGTCCGCCGGGCATTGGGCCGCGTTGGCAAAGCGGGCAGCCAGCACCGGGACTTTCCCGACGGTGTGCGCCGGGTAGGCGGGCAGCGTTATATCCTGCGTGGCGTGTGGCCGGACTTCGCTGCGCTTTTCCAGCAGGCGGTCCAGCGCCTCACGGCGCATTTCGTTCCAGACGGAGCCGGGCAGGAAGCCCAGGCCCCCCTCCCCTGCCTCGGCGGTCAGCCCCGCCATAACGAACGGCGTGCCGCCCGTCTTGCCGAGGGCGCGCTCAACGCCGGGCAGCGGGTCCTTTTGGGCGGGCTGCGGCTCATCGGCGCTGTAGACGCTGACCTTATGGCCGTCCGCATCGGCGGCCGTCAGCTTGACGCCGCCGTCCTCCACACCGCCGCTGACGATGTAGCGCACCGGCACGCGCTGCAGCTCACGGCGGAACAGCTCGCGTGCTTTCGGGGTGGCAGCGCGGGTAGCCTCGGCATCTGCCTCGGTGCGCACACCGAACATTTTGCCGTCGTTGCGGTTCATGAGGTAACCGTCCGTAAAGCCCGAGCGGGAGAAGATGTCCCGCACCAGCTTTTCATCGTAGGGCTGCCCCGCGCAGACGGCGCGGCAGGCCGTGACGACCGCCGCCGCATACTCAGGCGTGCGCAGGCGGCCCTCAATTTTGACGCTGGCCACGCCCGCGTCCATCAGCTCCCGCAGATGCGGGATGTAGTCCATATCCTTCAGGCTCAGGTGGCAGGCCCGGCCCGGCTGACCCGGGCGCAGGTTGGGGCTTGCATCAAACGGCAGGCGGCATGGCCCTGCGCAGGCGCCCCGGTTGCCGCTGCGCCCGCCCAGAAATGCGCTCATCATGCACTGGCCGGACACGCCCATGCAGAGCGCCCCGTGGACAAAGACCTCGACCTCGATGGGGCTGGCCTCGCAGACAGCGCGGATCTCCTCAAGCGACAATTCACGCGCCAAAATCACGCGGTCATAGCCCAGCGCAGCCAGTTCCTTCGCCCCCTCGGGCGTGTGTACGCTCATCTGGGTCGAGCCGTGCAGGTGCAGCGTCGGTGCGATGCTCTTGACCAACTGCGCCGCGGCAAGATCATCGGCGATCACGGCGTCCGCCCCGGCCGCAGCCACAGCGCGCACCGCATCGGCCAGCCCTGCCAGCTCACGGTCATAGACCAGCGTATTCAGCGTCACATGGACCCTGACGCCGCGTGCATGGCAGAAAGCCACGGCCTCCCGCAGCTCCTCCGGGGTGAAATTGCCCGCCGTGCGGCGGGCGTTAAAGCCGGTCAGCCCCAGATAAACAGCATCAGCGCCGCTGAATACAGCGGCGCCAAGCATCTCACGGTTTCCCGCCGGGGCCAGGATCTCGGGGCGGCTCATTCGTCCTCCACAGGGAACTGATTGCGGCGCAGACGGCGCTCCAGCTCGTCAATGCGGCGCTTCAGCGACACATTTTCGCGGCGGGCCTCCTCGGCAGCCATCTTGGCGCTGGCTGCATCTTCCAGATAATCCTTGATCTGGCGGCGCATATTGTCGGCGCTGCCGCTGGCCTTTTCCAGCTCATCGCGGTAGTTGAGGGCCGTCATGACCGCCGCTGTCGTGATCGAGACAGAGTTTGAGGACGCCATCAGCTCGTTCATGTCCAGATTGAGGCGGTCAGCGAGGTTTTGCATGTAATCCTCGCTCTCGCTTGTGTTGACCACATAACTCGAGCCGCAGATGTTCAGCCGCACTTTCGAGGTTGCCATACCCATAATCATACTCCTTCCGGTCTGCGCGCGTTTTTTGCAGTGACGGCGCAGAATCATGCCATTATTATAATACAAATCCACAGTTTACAAAAGCCCTTTTTGACGGAATTGTATAAAAAAGCTGTAAACAGGCAATTTTGACTTGCGCACACGGGCAAATACCGTTATAATCTATAGTGTGCTTTTGTAGGCACACGAAATACAAGCGCAAAAATCAGTATTCCCAAGCTATATCGAAAGAAGTAAGGAGAGAACGATTTTGAAATACACAAAGCGTGAATTTGAGAAGCTGCTCAAAGACAAGCTGATGAGCGAGTGCAATGTCACTCTGGACATGGCCTCCGCCGATCAGATCTACCGCTGCCTCGCCATGATCACCCGCCAGATCATGTCCGACCGTCAGAAGCAGTTCCAGTCCAAGGTTCTGGGCGAGGGCAAGAAGCAGGTCTACTACCTCTGCATGGAGTTCCTGATGGGCCGCAGCCTGCGCACCAGCCTGTTCAACCTCGGCCTGAATGAAGTCGCCGAGAGCGTGCTGGCCGACGCCGATGTCAAGATCGACACTATCTATGAGCAGGAGCCCGATGCGGGCCTGGGCAACGGCGGTCTGGGCCGTCTGGCCGCCTGCTATCTGGACGGCATGGCTACCGACTGCATCCCCGGCACCGGCTACTCCATCCTGTATGAGTACGGCATCTTCAAGCAGAAGATCGTGGACGGCTGGCAGCAGGAGACTGCCGACAACTGGCTGCCCGGCGGTCAGGTCTGGATCAAGAGCCACCCCGATCAGGCGCAGGAGATCCGCTTTGACGGTCAGGCCATCGAGACGTGGGAGGGTGGCTTCCACCATGTAAAGTACGAGAACTACAACTCTGTCATCGCCGTGCCCAACGATATGTATGTGGCCGGTTACGGCTCCAACGGTGTTTCCAAGCTGCGTCTGTGGCAGGCCAAGGCCCCCAGCTTTGATATGAGCAGCTTCAACGCCGGCAACTACAACACCGCCATCAGCCATTCTGCCTCCGCAGAGCTGATCTCCAAGATCCTCTACCCCAACGACAACCACACCGAGGGCAAGATCCTGCGTCTGCGCCAGCAGTATTTCTTCTCTGCTGCGTCTATCGCCGACATCCTGCAGAACCACCTGAACCAGTACGGCACGCTGGACAATCTGGCTGACAAGGTTGCCATCCAGCTGAACGATACCCACCCGACCGTTGCCATCCCCGAGATGATGCGCATCCTGCTGGACGAGTGCAGCTATGAGTGGGACGCCGCCTTCGACATCTGCCGCAAGGTGTTCGCCTACACCAACCACACCGTCATGAGCGAGGCGCTGGAGAAGTGGAATGCGGACATCTTCCGCAACACCCTGCCCCGCATCTGGCAGATCGTCTGCGAGATGGACCGCCGCTGCCGCGCCGATCTGGCCAAGGCCTTCCCCGGCGATCAGGGCAAGATCGACTACATGGCGATCATCGGCGACAATCAGGTCCGCACTGCCAACATCTGCGCTTATACCTGCCACGCCATCAACGGCGTTTCCAAGCTGCACAGCGAGATCATCAAGGACAGCGTTTTCCATGATTACTTCCTGTACAAGCCGCAGGCGTTCAAGAATGTCACCAACGGCATTGCCTACCGCCGCTGGCTGCTGGCCTCCAACCCCGGCCTGACCAACCTGCTGGAGGAGACCATCGGCGACGGCTTCAAGACCGATGCTGCTGAGCTGAAGAAGCTGGAGAAGTTCGTGGACGACAAGACCGTGCAGGCTGCTGCCGCCAAGGTCAAGCGCGAGAACAAGGTCCTGTTCGCCAACTATCTGCAGAGGTCCACCGGTCAGGTCATCGACCCCGACTCTATCTTCGACTGCCAGGTCAAGCGCATGCACGAGTACAAGCGCCAGCACCTGAACGCCCTGAACATCGCGGCCGAGTACCTGTACCTGAAGAACAACCCCAACGCCGAGTTCACCCCCAAGACCTACATCTTCGGCGCCAAGGCTGCCCCCGGCTACTACATGGCCAAACAGATGATCCGCATGATCTGCAAGCTGGGCAAGATGATTGACGAAGATCCCGCCGTGCGCGGCAAGCTGCGCATCGTCTACCTTGAGGACTACTGCGTCAGCCTGTCTGAGCGCCTGATGCCTGCCTCCGAGGTTTCCGAGCAGATCTCTCTGGCCGGCACCGAGGCTTCCGGCACCGGCAACATGAAGTTCATGCTGAACGGCGCGATCACGCTGGGCACGCTGGACGGCGCGAATGTTGAGATCGCCGATGCCGCCGGCCACGAGAACGAGATCATCTTCGGCATGCTGACCCCCGAGGTCAACGCGCTGAAGGGCATGGGCTACCACCCGAACGCCTTCATCAGCGGCGACAACACCGCTATGGCCGTGCTGGACTTTCTGGAGAAGGGCTGGAACGGCGAAAACTTCAGCGAAGTCACCAGCAACCTGCGCAACTCTGACCCGTACATGGTCATGGCCGACTTCAAGGATTACCGCCGTGCCCAGCACGATCTGCAGGAGCTGTACCGCGACAAGCAGAAGTGGAACCACATGAGCCTGATGAACATCTCCAACGCAGGTATCTTCAGCGCAGACCGCTCCATCATGGACTATGCGCGTGACATCTGGGGCGCCACTCCCGTCAAATAATTCTGTTACTTGATCTTGGCCGTGCCCTTCACAGGGCACGGCCTTTTGCATAGGCTTCCCCCCTCTGGGGGAAGCTGTCACCGAAGGTGACTGATGAGGGGCGAACTTGCCGTAGCTGCCCGTTCAAGGGCAATCACGGCAGCGCTGCCCCTCATCCGGCCTTCGGCCACCTTCCCCCTCTGGGGAAGGCTTTACGCTAACATAAAGGGGAGACTTTTATGTCCCACACATTCTACAACAGCCTCGACTCCGCCTGCAAATCCCCATTCGGGGCAATTCCCGCCGGGCAGGCTGTGACCTTCAACCTGACGGTGCCCGAAAATCTGGGCTATGTTGACCCGCATCTGGTGCTGACCAAGGATCGGGAGTCCCCTGTCCACTACCGCATGGAGTTCACCGGGCAGACGCCCAACATCAACCACTTCACGCTGACCGTAACGCCCACCACCTCGGGGCTGTACTTTTACCACTTTGACCTGTACACCGATTTCCGCCGCATCTACCGCACCCCCGGCAGCGAGGGCGTGCTAAGCTGGACCGAGGGGCAGGAATGGCAGCTGACCGTGTATGAGCCGGACTTCAAGACCCCGGACTGGCTGAAAAACGGTACCATGTACCAGATTTTCCCCGACCGCTTCTGCGAGGGCAACCCCGGCAAGGAGATGCCCTTCGCCGACCGCATCTACCGCGCCGACAAGACCGGTGAGCCCTACTTCTGGCCGACCGAGCAGAGCGAGGGCTACCTGAACATGGACTACTACGGCGGCGATTTTGCCGGTATTCAGCAAAAGCTGCCGTACCTGCGCGATCTCGGCATCACCTGCCTATATCTGAACCCGATTTTTGAGGCCCACGCCAACCACCGCTACAACACGGCCAACTACCTCAAGGCCGACCCGCTGCTGGGCACGAACGAGGAGTTCAGCGCCCTTTGCGCCGCCGCTGCCAGAGAGGGCATCCGCATCATTCTCGACGGCGTGTTCAGCCACACCGGCTCGGACTCGGTCTACTTCAACCGCGAGGGCCGCTACGGCCCGGGCGGTGCCTACCGCGACCGCAGCTCGCCCTACCGCAGCTGGTACGACTTTGACTCCGGCTACCGCAGCGGCTACCGCTGCTGGTGGGGCTTTGAGACACTGCCTGAGGTGCAGGAGGATTCGCCCTCCTATGTGGATTTTATCTGCGGCAAGGGCGGCGTCATTGACACTTGGCTGGGGCTTGGTGCCTCTGGCTTCCGGCTCGATGTGGCCGATGAGCTGCCTGACAGCTTTATCGAAAAAATCCGTGCTGCCGTCAAAGCCCACGGCGAGGACAAGCTGCTGCTGGGCGAGGTCTGGGAGGACGCCACGACGAAGGAGGCCTTCAGCCAGCGCCGCACCTATCTGCGCGGGCACGGCCTCGACGCTGTGATGAACTATCCCTTCCGCAACGCCACACTGGATTACCTGCACGGCGCGGACATCACCGCCGTGGCCGACGCTCTGATGCAGATCTGCGAGAACTACCCTGCCCCGGCGCTGGACTGTGCGATGAACTTCCTCTCGACCCACGACACCGAGCGCGCCATCACCGCCATTGCGGGCGAGCCCTGCAACGGCCGCGACCGCTACTGGCAGAGCAAGCGCTGCATCCCGTCCGGCCAGATGGACAGTGCCATCCGCCGCCTGCTGCTGGGCTATGCGATGATCTTTACCCTGCCGGGCGTGCCCTGCATCTACTACGGCGATGAAATTGCCATGCAGGGCTACCGCGACCCCTTCAACCGGGCGTTCTTTGACTGGAACTCCACCGAGCAGCGGCTGCGCGGCCCGATGAAAACACTGGCCGCCCTGCGCCGCAGCTGCGATGCCTTTGACGGCGGGCGGCTTGAGCTGATCCGTGCCGAGGGCGATGTGCTGCACTACCGCCGCGTGGGCAAAGCCCAGACGGCGGAGATCATCCTGAACCGCGGCCCGCACCTGATCGCGGAGGAGGCTTTCGGCAAGAGCACCGAGGTCAACCCCTGCGGCTTCACGGTGCTGGTCGAGGACAACGAGCCGGAGCATATCGGCTACTTCTCGGTGTACTGAGGACTTTTTTGCTTTCTTTTGCCGCCAAATTGCTCTTGCAAATTCTTCCGTCCTGCGTTATACTATCAGGTAGGTAAAAGGGAGTAAGGGACGCGGATTGCCGCGCCGTATCGCTTCGTCACCACGAGCCGTCCGATGCGGCTCCGGGGCATACTGCAATTCTGAGACTTTTGCCGCAGTTTTTTCTGCGGCAGGGGTCTTTTTATTTTGCCCTGCCGCCCATAACCCATGGGAGGGAGCTTATGCAAATCCTGCAAACCTTTGCCGGGCTGTTCGCAAACCTCGGCAACCTCACCTGGCAGATGGTGGTCATGTGGGTCATCGGCGGCCTGCTGATCTACCTTGCCATCGCCAAAAAAATGGAGCCGAGCCTGCTGCTGCCGATGGGCTTCGGCGCGATCCTCGTCAACCTGCCGATGTCCGGCGCCATCACACAGGGCGAGACCGTTGGCCCGATCAGCGCGCTTTTTGACGCCGGTATGTCCAACGAGCTGTTCCCGCTGCTGCTCTTCATCGGCATCGGTGCCATGATCGACTTCGGCCCGCTGCTGGAAAAGCCGTGGCTGATGCTGTTCGGCGCGGCGGCGCAGCTGGGCATCTTTGTCACGCTGGTGCTGGCCGGGCTGTTCTTCGACCTGCCTGACGCAGCCTCCATCGCCGTCATCGGCGCGGCAGACGGCCCCACGGCCATCTTTGTCGCCAACACATTGGGCAGCAAGTATCTGGGCGCTATCATGGTGGCAGCCTACAGCTATATGGCGCTGGTTCCCATCGTGCAGCCGCCGGTCATCCGCCTGTGCACCACCCAGAAGGAGCGGCGGATCCGGATGCCCTACCAGAAGGGCAGCGTCAGCAAAACGACCAAGATCCTCTTCCCCATCGTTGTCACTGTGCTGGCCGGTCTTGTGGCCCCCGCCAGCGTGGCGCTGGTCGGCTTTTTGATGTTCGGCAACCTGCTGCGCGAGTGCGGCGTGCTGAACGCCCTGTCCGAGACGGCCCAGAATGTGCTGGCCAACCTCATCACGATCGTGCTGGGCCTGACCGTGGCCGGGCAGATGACCGCCGACAAGTTTGTCCGCCCCGACACCCTGCTGATTCTGGCGCTGGGTCTGGTGGCCTTTGTCTTTGACACGGCGGGCGGCGTTTTCTTTGCCAAGCTGCTCAACCTCTTCCTGCCCGAGGGCAAGAAGCTGAACCCGATGATCGGCGCGGCGGGCATCTCCGCCTTCCCGATGAGCGGCCGTGTTGTCAACCAGATGGGTCTGGCCGAGGACAACCAGAATTTCCTGCTGATGTACTCGATCAGCGTCAATGTCTCTGGCCAGATTGCATCGGTCATTGCCGGCGGCCTGATCCTGACCCTGATGAACGGTTATGTATAAGGAGGCTTGCGCCATGTCAACTGCTCTGCTGCCCGTCACCCTCTCGATGCTCTGTGCCGGTATGGCGGGGATTTTCCTCGTCCTCGGCGCGCTGGTGCTGGGGGTCTATCTGCTGAATAAGCTTTTTAGCGGAAAATAAAAAAAGCTTCTCCGAACGGAGAAGCCCGATTCGTAGGGGCGAGCATGGCTCGCCCCTACATTTTATTTTATTACTCCTTCGCCACAAACACCACGCCGACCACGCCGGGGCCGACATGGGTGCCGATGGTGGGGCCAAGCTGGGCCACACGGCCGCCGGTCAGCTGGAGATTCTGGTGCATGTAGTGGTGTACCGGTGCAACAAGCTGCTTGTTATCGCTGTAGAGCAGCGTATAGCCGTAGCGCGGGTCAACACCGCCGAGCGCGTCCACCTGCTTGAACATCGCAACCAGCGCACCGGGGCGGCCGCGGCCCTTGTCCACCAGCTTGATAGCGCCGTCCTGCAGGGCCAGCACCGGCTTGATGCCGAGTGCGCCGCCCACCAGCGCCACCGCTGCCGGCAGCCGGCCGCCCTTCTGCAGATGCTTGAGGCTGTCCACCACGGCGACGATGCGCACCCGCTTCTTGAACTGTTCCAGCACAGCGGCGATCTCCTCCGCCGTCAGGCCCTCCTCATCGCGCAGGCGCACCGCCTCACGGACAAGCAGCGCCTCACCCTGCGAAGCCGCCTCAGAGTCCACGATATGCGCCTGCAGGCCGACATCGGCGGCGGCCAGATGCGCGCACTGGTAGGTGCCGGACAGCTTCTGGGCGATGGTGATCACAAGAACCTCATCTCCCGCCGCCGCGGCGTCCTCATACAGCTGCATAAAGCTGGCCGGGCTGGGCTGGCTGGTGCGGGGCAGCTTGCTGTCCTCGGCCAGACGGACGAAGAATTCATCCTTCGTCATGCTACCGTCATCCTCGCGGCTGGTTCCGTCCGCAAAGGTGACGGTCATGGGCACAACGGTGACGCCGGGGGCAGACAGCTCCGCTGCGGTCAGATCAGCGGCGGAATCGGTAACAATACGGATCATGGCAGTAACTCCTTTATGGGCGTGCGGCAGCGCCGCATGTTGTTGACTGTTCAATAACTTATTCAGTATACCACAGCGCACCTGCCGTGTAAAGTGGGCAGCGGCATAGAAAAAGCCCCCTTGAGGGGGCGGATTCTGGCAAAAATGCCATGCTTTGCAGTTATTTTTCCAGTCCAAGCAGTTCTGCGGCGGCGTCCGGGTCAAGCTGCTGCACTGACTCCAGCTTGCGGGTGATGGCGCGGCTGCGCGGGCCGATCAGCTCCTCCAGATCGGAGCCGGTCTGGTTCAGGTGGCGCTGCATCTGCTGCAGGCCGGTGCCGAACTTTTCAAACTCGGTCTTGACTGCACCTAAAATCGTCCAGACCTCGCCGCTGCGCTTCTGGATGGCCAGCGTGCGGAAGCCCATCTGCAGGGCGTTGAGCAGTGCCGCCATCGTGGAGGGGCCTGCGACCGTGATCTGATACTCGCGCTGCAGCAGCTCGGTCACGCCGCTGGAGACGACCTCGGCGTACAGCCCCTCAAACGGCAGGAACAGGATGCCGAAGCTGGTGGTGTAGGGTACCTCGATGTACTTGTCATGGATATCCTTTGCCTCAGCGCGCAGGACATTGTTCAGCGCCTTGCGCATCGCGTTGACAGCGGCTGCATCGCCGCGCTGCTGCGCCGCCTGCAGGTGGGCGTAGGTATCGCCGGGGAACTTGGCGTCAATGGGCAGCCAGACCGGGCCGCCCTGCCCCGGCAGCTTGACCGCAAATTCCACGCGGTTGGTGCTGCCGGGCACCGTAGCCACATTTTCCTCATACTGGCCGGGGGCCAGGATCTGCTCAAGGATCGCGCCAAGCTGCACCTCGCCCAGTATGCCGCGGGTCTTTACCCCGGAAAGCACCTGCTTGAGGCTGCCGACATCGGCGGCGAGGTTCTGCATCTCGCCCAGACCCTTATAGACCTGCTCCAGCTGGGCGCTGACTGTCTTGAACGAATCGTTGATCCGCTGCTGCAGCGTGTCCTGCAGCTTTTCCTCGACCGTGCCGCGTATCTCATCCAGCTTTTTGTTGTTGTCGGCACGGATCGTATTCAGCCCCTGCACCAGCGCGCCGCGCACGCTGTCCATCCGGGTAGCGTTGGAATCCTCCAGATTTTTCAGGCGGTTTTCCATCATTGTCAGCTGGGCAAGCAGGGCATCGTTGGCCGCGCGCTGGCGGGCTGCCCCGGCGCGGTCGATGGCCTCGAGCCGAGCGGTGCTATTGGCTGCGTTCTGGCGCTGATTTTCGGCCAGCACGGCGGAAAAGTCGCGCAGCGTTGCGCTTGTAGTGCGGGCGCTCTCTCCCTGCATGGCACGCAGCTGCTCAGCCAGCAGGTCGGTTTCGCTCTGCAGCACCGGCGTCACGGCACGGACAAAATCGTCCGCTGTATCGATTTTCTGCTCCGGTCCCGCGTTTTTACGCATGACCTTTGCCAGCACCACGGCCAGCAAAATATCCCCCGCTGCGGCCAGCGCCAGCAGCAGATACAATATCCAATCCATAGTCACCTCAACGGATCAGCAGCAGCGCCGCACCGATACCGGCCAGCAATGCCGAGAATATTTCGGTCTCCCAGCTTTTGCGCTCAACACAGCGGGCACTGGGGTTGTACCAGACCTGAACGATCTTGCCCTTGTCCTTGTCATGCCGGAACCAGAAGGAGTCGTTCGTCTCCATCTCCAGCCGCTTGCCATCGGCGTGCAGCTCCACCAGATAGCGGTAGCCGCCGGCTGCCGCGCCGGGGCTGGTGGAGCCGGCCTTGCGGCATTCCAGTACGCGGGCGGGCAGCAGCACAGCCCCGCGCACGGTGCGGTATTTTTCCACAATCGCGGCGGCGGCCAGTGCAAAAAGCACTGTGCCCAGCACGCGGTAGACGATCAGCAATGTAGTCGGCATACGATTCTCCCCATAAAGTCAGTACTTCTATAATACAACAATTTGGTGTTAAATGCAAGCAGTTTCGGCGCCACTTTCGCACTTTAGTGTATTGACTTGCTTGGTTAAATTTGCTAGAATGTAGGGAGATACCAACTGCAAACAAAAGCAAATTTTACAAAGAAAGAGGTCGGCGCACGACATGCGCCTGAACGCTATGCAGCAAAATGAACGTAATACCGCCCTGTATGAGGCGATCCTGCGACTGAACACGCTTGAGGAATGCATCCGCTTTTTTGACGACCTGTGTGCCGTGACAGAGCTGCGCACGATGGAGCAGCGCTATGCCGTGGCCGGGTGCCTTTTGCAGGGCAAGGTCTACAGCGAGATCCGCCGGGAAACGGGTGCCTCCAGCGCCACCGTCAGCCGTGTAAACCGTATGCTGAACTACGGCACCGGCAGCGTGGCTGAGAGTGTGCGCGAGGATCTTGCCGCGCAGGGCATCCCCGCCGATGCTGAAAAATAAAGGAGGCTTCTGTCATGTCCGTTTCTATCCGGGATTTCGGCAAGTCCACCACCGGCCAGACTGTCAAGCTGGCGGTGTTGAAGAATGAGTTTATTGAGGTACAGCTGCTCAGCTACGCCGCTGTCATCCACCGCATCCTTGTGCCGGACCGCAAGGGCAACCCTGTGGATGTTGTGCTGGGCTACCCCACCGCCGCCGACTATGAGCTGAACACCGACAGCATGGGTGCAGCCGTAGGCCGGTTTGCCAACCGCATTGCGGGCGCGCAGTTCCCGCTGTATGAGGAGATCGTCCATGTGACACCCAACCAGAACGGAAACTGCCTGCACAGCGGCCTGCACGGCTTCAACCACACGCTGTTTGATGTTGCGCTGACCCCCGGCGAGACCGACAGCGTGACGATGACGGCGTTCAGCCCTGCCGGGACGGACGGTTTCCCCGGCAATCTGGAGCTGAAGATCCGCTACAGCCTTGCCAAGAGCGGGCTGGTCATCCGCTACACTGCCACGACCGATGCGCCGACTGTCTGCAACATGACGAACCACAGCTATTTCAACCTGAACGGTCACGCCAGCGGCAGTGCACTGGGCCACCGCGTAACAGTGGATGCCGATGCCTACCTTGAGGCCGATGCGCAGAGCATCCCGACCGGCCGCAAGCTGCCGGTCAAGGGCACGCCGATGGACTTTACCGAAGAAAAGACCCTTGGGCTGGACATCGGTGCCGACTTCAAGCCGCTGACCGACTGCAGCGGCTACGACCAGTGCTATGTCATCCGTGACAGCGGCCTGCGCCACGCCGCCTGGGCAGTCGGCCCCGAGACCGGCATCCGCATGGAGGTCCTGACCACCCTGCCCGGTATGCACCTGTACACAGCCAACTTCCTGAAGCCCGTGACCGAGGGCAAGGACGGCGCCCATTACGCCGCACGGGATGCGGTCTGCTTTGAGACCGAGGATTTCCCCGATGCACCGAACCACCCGAACTTCCCCGATACCACGCTGCTGCCCGACCAGCCCTACAGCTCCACCACGATCTACCGCTTTGATTTGGCGGAGATGTGAAAGCGGGCGAACGATGTTCGCCCCTACAGCACTCCTTTTTCACTCGCCTTGTAGGGAGGGGTCTTGACCCCTCCGCGGGCGGATATGGAATCCGCCCCTACAGACCGGCAAGCAGCGTCGTAGGGGCCGCACATGTGCGGCCCGCGGCCTTCCCGCAGACGCTCACTCGCCTTATACTGCCGGGCCGGGCATGCCCGGCCCCTACCGCGTAACTGTAAAAAACCGCCCGCACGATTTTTCATCGTGCGGGCGGTTTTTTATACCTCTTTGCTCAGCAAAATTCTGTCATTGTCCAGCGCATGGCCGACATTCTCGGCAAAGCGGTTGAGCAGGCCGTCCACCGTTGTGTGGGCGCGCTCCTCGCCGCCGATGTCCAGCACGATACGGCCGTGGTCCATCATCAGCGTGCGGTTGCCAAGGGTGAGTGCATCGTGCATGTTGTGGGTGATCATCAGACAGGTCAGGTGGTTTTCGGCCACGATCTTCTTTGTCAGCTCCAGCACCTTATCCGCCGTGGCGGGGTCGAGGGCGGCGGTATGCTCGTCCAGCAGCAGCAGCTTGGGGGTGACGAGGGTCGCCATCAGCAGGGTCAGCGCCTGACGCTGCCCGCCGGAGAGCAGCCCCACCGGCTGCTTCATCCGATCCTCCAGCCCAAGGCCAAGCTCGGAGAGCCTTTCGGCAAAGAGCGCGCGGTCCTTGCGGGAGATGCGCGAGAAGGACGAGGTATGCCCGGACGCCCGCAGAAAGGCCAGCGCAAGGTTTTCCTCGATCGTCATGTGGGGAGCCGTGCCGCGCAGCGGGTCCTGAAACATCCGCCCGATAGCCTTGGAGCGCTTGAAATCCGGCAGGAAGGTGATGTCCTTGCCGTCCAGCGTGATCTTGCCGGTATCGGCGATGAACTCACCGGCGATGGCGTTGAAAAGCGTGGATTTGCCCGCGCCGTTGGAGCCGACGATCGTGGCGAAATCCCCCTGCGCCAAATGGAGATCCACCCCCTGCAGCGCCACCTTCTCATTGACGGTGCCGGGATTGAAGGTCTTACCGATATTTTTCAGCTCAAGCATGGCGGGCGGCCTCCTTTCCGGCATGGGCGCGGCGGCGGCGGAAGGCTGCCTTGGCGCGCAGCGCCGGTGCCGCGATGGCCAGCGCCACGATGATGGCAGAGATCAGCTTCAGACATTCAGAGGGGACATTGGCACGCAGCGCCAGCGCGATAATAAAGCGGTAGATCACGCTGCCCGCCACGGCGGCCACAGCCTTGACCCACATGCCGCCGCGGCCGAAGAGCGTCTCGCCGATGATGAGGGACGCCAGACCGATAACGACCATGCCGGTGCCGAGGTTGATGTCGGCAGAGCGCTGGTACTGCGCCAGCACCGCACCGGACAGTGCCGTCATGGCGTTGGCGATGCAAAGCCCCACCGTGACGGTGAAAGCCGTGTTGATCGAGGAAGCGCGCACCATGTCGGGGTTATCACCGGTGGCGCGGATGGACAGGCCCAGCCGGGTGCCCAGAAACGCGATGAGCAGGGCGCAGACGGCCACCGTGATAACCACTGCGACCAACAGCTTGGCGGGGGCACCCTCGCCGAGAGCGCCCTGCGCCGCCGTAAAGATGGTCACGGTCTTGAGCATCGGCACATTGGAGGAAAAGCCCATGACCGCAAGGTTCACCGTGTACAGCCCCGTGTTGGTGATGATGCCCGCCAGAATGGAGGGCACTGCCAGCCTCGTCTGCAGAAACGCCGTGACAAAGCCTGCGGCGGCACCGGCCAGCATGGCCAGCGGCAGCCCCAAAAATGGGTGGCCTGCCACAGCGGCGGTGGCCGAGACGGCACAGCCCAGTGTGAAAGCGCCGTCGGTCGTCATATCGGCAATGTTCAGCACGCGGAAGCTCAGGAACAGCGCCATCGCAACCAGCGCGTAGATGAAGCCAAGCTCCAGTGCATTCAGCACGGTGGCAACGGTAAACATAGGGTAACTTCCTCTCTAAAAGTAATGGTACAGTCTATTATACAACAATGTAGGGGCGGATTCCATATCCGCCCGCGGGACGCTGCGGCTGCGCAGGCATCCCGGGCGCATATAGAATGCGCCCCTACGGTCTCTTCCCGGAGGGTTTATTCCGCCGTGGTGACCTCAACGACCTTACCGGCCAGCTTGTTGAAGGCGCTGTAGTCAATGCCCAGCGCGGCGGCGGTCTCGGTGTTGACGGTGATGATGCCGCCGTCCATCACATGGTACTCAGGCACAGTGCCGGTCTCCAGAACCTCCAGCGCCATATCGGCGGTGTAGGTGCCCAGCTCGGTATAGTTGACGCCGCAGGTGGCGAAGGCGCCTGCCGTGACAAAGCTGTCCGCGCCGGTGTAGAACGGGATGCCGCCCTTGGTCAGCGTCTCGGAAACAGCAGCGGCTGCTGCCATGACCACATTGTCGGTCGGGGTAAAGACGGCATCGACCTGACCGACCAGGCTGGAGGCAGCGGTCATGATCTCATCGTTGGTGTTGCCGGTCTTTTCAACATAGGAGATGCCTTTGGCATCGAGGTAGGCCTTGGCCTCGGCGATGGGGGTTGCGGAGTTTGCCTCGGAGTTGGAGTAGAGCAGGCCGACCGTCTGGATGTCGGGCTGCACGGCAAACATCATATCCATGATGGACTGGGTGTTCAGCGCATCGGAGGTGCCGGTCACATAGTCAATGTCGGTCAGGTCGGCGGCAGCGGGGTCGGAGATCGCCGCATAGATGACCGGGGTCTTGGTGGACTCGCAGGCGGTGGTCATGCACTGGGCTGCCAGCGTAGCGATGGGGATGACCGCATCATACCCATCAGAGACGACCTGCGTGCCGATCTGGTTCAGCGTTGTGGCGTCATTCTGGCCGTTGAAGTCCTTGTACTCGATTGCAATGCCCTTCTCGGCAGCTTTGGCGTCCAGCTCGGCCTCAATCGCCACGCGGATCTCATCGAGGCTGGCATGATCCAGCTGCTGCACAATGGCAACCTTGTAGCTCTTGGCAGCGGTATCGGCCGTGCTTTCCGCGGCGGAGGCAGTCGTCTCGGCAGCGGCGGAAGAAGCGGTGGTATCGGCGGTGGAGCCGCAGGCGGCCAGGGTGGTCATCATAGCGGCAGCGGACAGAACAGCAACAAACTTTTTCATGATAAATTCTCCTTTATTTGTAAAACAGGTAATGTTGTGGTTGTAGGGGCGGTCATTGACCGCCCGCGGACTCATTTTACAAATTCAGGCTTGCCATCGTTCTTTCATCAGGCTCATTTTCATGCTTCCCTCTCCCCTCATGCTTGAAAACAAAACTGCCCTTGCACAGAATCTCTCCTGTGCAAGGGCAGATAAAACAAATCTGTGGTGCCACCTTGCTTGCCGCTGCTATGGATCGCGGCCACTCTGTAGGGAACCAACATTCCCCTGCTCTGTAACGGGAGCTGCCCGTCAACGGATACTGCGGATCACTCCGTTTCCCCGTGCCCTCCACGAACCATTGTGCAGACCCGCTCTGTGCCCCGTTCCCAGCCCCGGGGGCTCTCTGTGACTGCGCTGTCTGTTTTACTTTCGCTTCATTGGTTTAAAGCATTTATACCACACCTGCGGGCGTTTGTCAACACCCAATTTCATTTTTTACTCCGCATCCGCAGTTTCCGGCGTAGCCATGTTGTTTTTATCCAGTACAAACAGCTTTTGCACCTGTTCGCCCACGGGGGCGTCGGCATCCTTCAGCAGGCAGCGCTTGCGCAGGTAGGGGCTGTCCTCCCCGTCCAGCGCCAGCAGCATATCCTTGCCGCGTAGCGCATCACTGCCCAGATACTCGGTCAGGCTGTCGGCATCCCAGGCCGTCTCGGTCTCATCGGGGGTAAAGCTGCCGGCGTTGCTCCATGTGCCGTAGACAGCCGCGATGGAGCAGACCCTGCCCGGCTCCTCGTCCTCCTCACGCGGCTGGTCGTCCAGCTCTGCCTGCAGCGCGGCGGCCATGCTGCCCTCCTGCTGCATTGCGCTGGATTCATCGGTAAAGAGCAGGATGCCGTCCTCCGGATCGCTGCGCAGCAGCTGTTTGGCATCGTAGAGCGGCAGCTCCTCCGGGCTGCTGATGTTCAGCGTGCCCTGCAGAGCGTAATACAGGCGGGTCGCCTTGGCGTACTCTCCTCCAAGGAACCGCTCCATCTGGCGGGGATATTTCGTCATTGCGGCCTTGAACCAGTAGACGGCATCGGCGGGCGTGCCGCTGCGCATCGCCTGCACGGCCTGTGCGACCTCCTCCTCAGGGGCCTTGCTGCTGTTGTCAGCCAGCACCGAGAGCACCCGCGCGACCGTTGCGCGGCGGACATCGGCCCCAAGCCCTACGGCATGGAGGGCACCGGGGTGGCTGGTGCGGACCTGCTGCCACAGGGCGCGGGCGCTGTCGCGCTCCGCCGCAGGCAGTGCCGTCAGGTAGCCGTTCAGGCTTGCGGCATCGCCGGTCTGCAGGTAGTCGTCCAGCAGCATGCCGGCGGCTGCGCCATCGGGCACACCCAGCACCCGGACCCCGGTGCTGTACAGCCGGTCGATCAGCGCGGCGCGCAGCTCGCTGCCGCGCAGGTTGTCGGTATCAGCCAGATAGACGCGGTAGTCATCCGGCCCAAAGTCCGAAGCATCAAGCGGGTAGGTCATATCCACACGATGGAGGTAGCGGTTGTTGTATACCTCAATGGGGTCGTCCGCGCCAGCGGTCTCGCGGGTGGCGATGACCAGCTCGCCCGCGGCCTCTGCAGCGGCGGTCTCCGGCGTGGCGGCAATGACCTCCTCGGCGGTCTTGTCATTGTAGAGGAAATCCTGCAGCGCCTTGATGTTCACCACCCAGTCCGGGTCATACATCAGGCGGTCATCCATGCCGGTGCGCACACCGTAGGTGCCCTGCAGCGGCAGCGACATCTGCTGCACATCACAGCCCAAGAAGCCCGGCAGCTGCACCAGCAGCGCAGCGATCTCGGTCTTGGTAAAGTTCGTCTGGATCAGCGGCAGCAGCGTGTTGAGCAGGTTGTCCAGCTCCATAACGCTGGCGTTTTTGACCTGATCCAGCACGGCCTTAATGACAGTGCGCTGGCGCTCGACACGCTTCCAGTCGTTGTCGATCTTGCGCAGGCGGGCGTACTGCAGCGCCGTGTAGCCGTCAAAGTGGTTCAGGCCGGGGTCCACGTGGTTGACGATCAGCATCGAGTTGGAGGGCACCTCCCAGTTCAGGGCCTTGGCCTCCATCTCGGTGATGTCGATATCGACGCCGCCCACGGCGTTGACGATCTGAACAAAGGAGTTGAAGTTGACCCGGACAAAGTGATCCACCTCAATGTTGTAGCATTCCTCGACCGTTTTCATCGTCAGCTTGGGGCCGCCGTAACGGAAGGTGTGGGTGATCCAGTCGTACTGATCCTCATAGCCGTCCAGCAGGATCGGCACGCCGGTGCCGCGCTCGATCGACACAAGGCGGATGACATGATCCTTGATGTCCATCGACACGAGGATCATACTGTCAGCACGGGCATCATCACTGAACTCGGTCGTATCCTCCGTGCCGTCGAGCTGGTTCAGGTGGGTAAAGGCATCGGCATCATTGACGGCCTCGGTGCGCTCGTCCGTGCCGATGAGCAGGATATTCAGCACATCCTCGTCGGCAAAGGGGCTGCCCTCGGGCACGGCCATATCCGCCTCGGTGTGGGTCAGGCCGGTGCCGTCCAGATCCTGATCCTCCTCGGCACCGATCTCGCCCATCTCGCTGACGCTGCCGTCATTGTAGCGCAGCAGGTCAAGCTTGCCGTTGACATACAGGAACGCCGTCACCGCCAGCAGCACCACGATGCCCAGCGCGACCACGGCCGCGCGGCCGCCCTTGGGCAGCCGGTGCCAGCGGCTCTGCTTTGGCCGGGCTTCCTCGGCCGGTGTATCGTTTTTCGTTTTCAATTCGTTCATTTTTACTTTCCCCTATCCTCTGCGGATGTTACCTTTTTATGCGCCGCCCCACGGCGCGGATGTCACAGCTATAATACAAAAATGCCATACCGGAAAACAGCGTCAGCCCCAGCGCGCGCCATGTGAACCAGCCGTGCTGGATGCTGTGGGTGCGCAGTACGATGAACCACGCGGGAGTCATCAGAGTGCAGAGCAGCAGCGGCAGCGCACGGACAAGCGACTGCCTGCCGCGGATGCTCAGCACAAACAGCGCAGCCAGCAGCACAAGGACGGCGGCAAGCGGCCAGAGCAGCCGCCGGTCGTTCAACGCATTGTATACAAATGCAAAAATATTACCCCATGTCAATTCCATCCCGTGCCATGTATCGGCGGCGGTGCGCACCCCCACCTGATGCAGCGCATCGGCAATAACATTCTGTCCGGTGACAAGCCCCGCCAGCACCCACTTGGAGGCCCAGCAGAGCAGATACCCCACGCCCCAACAAAGGCTGCCGCCCACCACAACGCCGCACTGCGGCAGACCGGCGCGCAGGCGCTGCTGCGGCTCCAACAGCCAGCAGACCAGCGGCAGCCCCAGCGTAAGGATCGGCGTGACCAGCAGATCACAGAAGGCCGTTACCGCCCCCAGCACCAGCAGCGCAAGGCAGAGGGCATCGCTGCGGCGGGGCTTTGCCAGCACCCAGACACAGCCCGCGTAGCCAAGAGCAAAGCAGGTAAAATACTGCACCTGATGCGGCACCCAGAACACTGTGACCAAAAGCTGGCTGGCGGCAAACCAAAGGCAGGCCCGCAGCCCGCAGCGGCGGCGCAGCAGCCACAGCACGGCCGCCAGCAGCGCCAGCAGCACAGCATACTGCACGATGCGCACACCGGTGATTGTTGTGACCAGCAGCAGCGGCCGCAGCCAGATCAGATAGCCGTGCCAGTACCGCGCGTAGGAGAAGGGCGTCAGCGCGGGCGCATCGGTGCGCTGCGCGCCTGTGCTCAAGTCCTTTTCTATGTACCATTGCAGGTCCTCAGCCAGCGTCTCAAAGTTATCGACATTGTAGGCCGTGTTCGTCATCATGGCCGTCAGCGGCGGGGCCTCATCGGCGGAGGCCGCCTCAAACAGCATGACGGTGTCGGTGTAGTTGTCCATCTGGAACAGCTTAAAGCCGAAGTATTCCGGGTACAGCCCTTCCTCAGCGATCGTCTGCGCGGAAGTATACACATGGTCGCGCACCGGCCCGCCGGGCAGGGCATACGCCGCCAGCAGAAGCACAAACAGCACCGCCAATGTGGCTGCAAAGGCCCCCAGCGCCCGCAGGGCAAAGGGCGGCTTTTGATTTTGCGGGTTCGCCATACGGCACCTCTTTCACACAAAAATGCAGTATAATTATAAAACAAAACCCCCGCGGTTTCAACCGTGGGAGTGTGAAATGTTTATGGCGGGAAAAACTGGAAATCCACCCGGCAGCCTTACACCATGTCGGTCTGCCGCGACACTGACAGGACGATGCCCATCTCGCCGAGCAGCATGAGCAGGCTTGTGCCGCCGGACGAGAAAAACGGCAGACTGATGCCGGTGTTGGGGATCGTGTTCGTCACGACCGCGATGTTGAGGATTGCCTGCAGGATGACCTGCACCACAAATCCCACCGTCAGCAGCGCGCCGAATTTATCCCGCGCCCGCACGGCGATGGACATGCCGCGCAGAAGCAGCAGCAAAAACAGCGCCACGACCAGCGCCGCGCCGATAAATCCCAATTCCTCGCACAGGATCGAGAAGATAAAGTCATTCTGCGGCTCCGGCACATACAGGTATTTCTGGCGGCTGTTGCCCAGTCCCAGCCCGGCCAGCCCGCCGGACGCGATGGCATACAGGCTCTGGATGGTCTGGTGCCCCTCCCCCAGCGGGTCGGCAAAGGGGTCCCGCCACGATGCCAGCCGGTCAGTGGCATAGGGCACCAGCTGCGGCAGCAGCACCACCGCTGCCGCGATGGCCGCCGCCCCCAGGCCCCCCGCCAGCGCAAACCAGCGCAGCCCCGTACCGCCCACAAACATAAGCACCGCCCCGATTGCGAGGATGAGCAGCGTACCGGAGAGGTGCGGCTCAAGCAGCATCAGCACCGTGACAACGCCCAGAATCAGCGCAAACGGCAGCACGCCGGTGGAAAACGACCGCATTCGATCATGATTCAGCGATATAATATGGGAAAACACCAGCACCACCGCAAATTTTGCGATCTCGCTGGGCTGCAGTGTGCCCAACCCGGGCAGCACGATCCACCGCTTGCAGCCGTTGTACTCCGGCATAAAGAGAACGACCGTCAGCTGCGCCAGCGACAGGGCCAGCACCGGCCAGGCCAGCCGGTGCCAGATATGGTAGTCCACCAGACTGGCCGCGTACATGGCTGCCACCCCCAGCGCCGCAAACAACAGCTGCGGGCGGATGTAGGTGTAGGCATCGCCGCGGCGGTAGAGCGCGACTGCATACCCGGCCGAAAACAGCATGATAAGCCCATAGCTGAGCAGCAGCAGCAAAAGGATAAGAAACGGTACATCAAAGGTGGGCAGCGCGCCGAATTTATCCCGCGCCCGCACCCTGCGCACAAGTTCAGACATACAAAAGCCCCCTGCGCAGATTGTACGCAGAGGGCGCGGTTTTTATTCCGCTGCTTTCAGGCCGGACAGCGCGTAGCCGCTGTCGCCGTTTTGCACGCTCTGGGAGCTGGCCTCGTAGCAGGCCCGCAGCACGTCCATGTTGGGCTGCGGGGCGTCCGGGTCAGTGATGGCGCCGGTGGCCAGGGCCTCGTTGTAGTTGTCGATGATCTGGCCGCAGATGCGTTTGCGGTCGCGCAGCGGTGTCATCAGGTTTGCCATCCACTGCTGGTACATACCGTCACAGCTGCTGCCATGGTTGGCAAACAGGAAGTAATATTCCTGCTCGACCTCAAGCGGCGAGGCCTGATGCTCGTAGTAGTCTGCCAGTGCGCTGCGCTTCTTGTCGGTGGAAAAGCCGCGAATGTCATCGAGGCCCCGGGGGAACAGCTCCGGGTTGCGGATCCACTTGGAGTAAGCCTCCACCGGGATCTTCAGCGCATCGAAAATATCCAGAAAATCCTCGAGCGTGATCTTCATTTCGCCCTTTTCCCATTTCTGGATCGTGCGCCTGTCCCGACCGAGGCGTTCCGCCAAGTCACGCTGCGAAACCCCTGCGTCCTGACGCGCTGCAGCGATTGCCTCTGCCACGCGTATTCGATGTTCGACCATACTTTCCAACTCCCCTTCTTTTGAACGCAAATCGCCGCCGGGGAGCCCTGTTGCAGGCGGCGCATAATGTACCGCCAAACTTCCCGGTCACTGGCTGTGTACTTTGTACACCGGGATGTGGTATAGTGAAAAAAGCCGATATTCCATCATCTTCCGGTGATGTAACCATTTTACATTCTTTTCCATTTATTGTCAATCTTTTCCTGTACATATCGTATAACAATTCAAAAAAAGCAGGTGAAAATCGTGTACATTTACCGCGCTGTCCGCCAAGAGTTGTCCACCCCCGAAACAGGCCCCTATGCTACCTTTGGCATCCTTGCCCTGCGTCTTGAGGCCGGCCAGTGGCAGAAGGTCTGCCTTATCGCGGATGTGTCAACTTCCCGCAGCTTTGCCGCCGACCTGGCTGACCGCTGTACCGCAGGCCAGCTTGACCCGCGCCAGCTGAACGATGTAATCGAGGATGCACTGGCTTTTTAGGGGCATGGCAAAAGTTTCGGGGACAAATGCGCTCAAAAATTTCCCGCTGCCTTTTCATCCGGGAAGGGGCCTCTCCGGGTGAACATATCCCCCCTGCCCAACACCTGCCGTTGCACCCGAAGTCTCAACGGCAGTGCCTATTCCTGATCAATTTTTGTGTCATAGCTTCTGCGCAAGGCTTTGTAGGCTCGTTTTGCTACAAGGCCTTCTTGTTTTGCGCTCTCCTGCTCGGCCACATCCTTCAAGATGCTGCCTATCGTAAACATAGCCAAACGACGCATTGTGTGCTGACGGTTCACCTCGTTCTCTTTTTACCTGCTGCCCCGCTCTGGACCGCTCGCTGATTTTCCGGCTTTCTTCCTGTGCCAGGCAAGCCAGGATCGACAGACGAAGTTCTCCGTCATTTTCCATCGTCCAGATATCTTCCATGACGAAATACACTTCGACGCCGCACTGCCGCAGCTCTCGCACCGTTTCCACCGTATCTACGGTATTGCGGGCAAACCGCGAGACCTCCCGCGTCACGATCAGATCAAACTTATCATCTTTGATGAGGCACAGGACTACCCCAAGCTCATTAACTCCTTGCCACAATGTCAAATGATGAATTAAAAATAGACCCTCCCAAGTCAAGAGAAGGACCTATATAACAGCATTTTATTGATTCGCATTTAAATCGTCTGATAATTCTCCGATTCTTCGCTTTGTAGGTGTTGAATAAACGAGAATGTCCCAAAGGGTGATACACTTTTCGAAATATGATCTTGATTAATGGCCTTTTGTCCACTTTGCACATTTCGTGGTGAAGAGCACTTCATATTCACCTCACGCTGGACACCCTTTCCATAAGTATATGCCATCTTTATTATGGCCTCAATAGGCCATTAGAGTTGCATTTCATTTTCATCAACATTCTAAGTCTATCATACATTTCTATAACAATACCAACGCCCACTAAAGTCACACCAATTCCTATCCACCCAAGAGTCACCGGGTTAGAAATCAGCTTAGAAAAAACTTTATGCGAAACTGATAAGGTAAAAAGCTGTAAGCACATATATGTCACACCATGTTTTCCAATAAATTGCAGTCCTTTGTTTACCGGAAGTTTGCTAAATAGAATTGTCCATAAAATGGCACCCGTAAAAGCAATTACATAATAAAAAATATATGCTAAAGCACCGGTCCCATAGCACCGAATTGATAAATTAATACCGGCATTCTGTTTTATTGCTACCACATATACAAGTAATATTATGGTAGTTATCGCGGTTTTCCATTTTTTACTTACAGAATCGCATGATAGATTTTTAAAATAATAACCCCCGTACATAATCAGAGCTGTCACCGGAACAGTATCCACACTCCATGGCAATAAAATCGGGCAAAATGTTAGTATATATCCAGAAACAAAAGCAATAATAATAAACCATCTTCTTTTCCGACTCTTTAAGAAGCAATAAAACATTAAATACGTTAGAAACATTGATGTCAAAAACCATAATGTAGAATCATATGATTGCAAAAAAAACACATTGTCAGAAAAATTATCCGGGTAAAGCATATACCGACTATATAATAAGCCCATCCATTTATTAGCAGCACTTCTATCAAAATCATCTGGAGTCATTGGTATAAATGCATCAATCAAAATCAATAAAGTTCCATACGAAAAATACGGAATCAACAACCGCTTTGCTTTCCCAAGCAAAAACTTTGGAAACCCATTGTTTTTATCTTTAAAAATGTATCCAGAGAGGAAATAAAACACCGCCATATAAGAAGCAGTTATCCAGTATCCACCAGATGTATTATTCGCAGACGAATGACTCCAAATAACCGCAAGCATCATTGCGCCCTTCAATGAATCTATCCATTCAATTCTTTTATTATTTATAACTTTCTCCATACCAACAATACTCCTTATAAAAAACGTCGCTATAAGTGCCTTTACCACCGAGCAAACAGCCACCTTCCAACATGTTAAAATGGTTGTTTTATGGCAGTAATGCTTGGATTCTTATCTTACTCTCGCCGCACTTTCGACCACCCATATTGCCACATAACCATGAATAGTCTCAGGCAACATGCATTACAATATATCGTTCTTATTCCACATGACAAATCTATTATCTTTGATTCTAACATTTAGCAAGACAAATAGCAAGTTCACATTCTATCCGCGTTTCATTTTATTCCGTCACCCTATCATTCACCACACCATCCTTGGCTTGGATGTCAGTGCAATGAAGTCAGTCCGCATTAACAGCGGCTACACATATAAGATGACAGTCCTTGCCCATGTTGCAATTTTTCCGCACACATGATATAATAAATTTACATTTGATTGTCGAAATGGCACGCCTTGTCTGCGGAAGATGCGGAAACAACCAAGAATTGCTCAACCGCCCGATACCTCCCAAGGCCGGCTGTAAAAGCAGTTTTCATATCAAAAGCATCTGCTCTTGCTGTCCTATAGATGCCGTATTATAGATTTCTCAAAGGCTACAGATACCTGAACTATTATAATTCATTATACAAATTATCTAAGGAGATTGTCTGATGACAAAACACGCCTCGACGGGGTTTGAACACGACCTTCTTTTGCGCATTGTTAAGCTTTTAAATGTTACCATGATTACAATACCCTTTGCTTTGTGCTGGTTTCTTTACTATGCACAACGTACAGAGGCTCCTTTCTATGCGAAAGGAAACTACCTCATAATAGCACTTTTTGTAGTACTATACACTGTTTTCGGTCGCGTGTATGATGCTTTCCTAATGTCTACGCAGCGGATTGCTGAGGTAGTGTACGAGCAATTTCTCGCAGCAGCCGTCAGTGATTTTGTTATGTATATTGTAATTTGGCTGCTCACCAAACACTTGCCCAATATTCTCCCCGGCGTTGTTGCGCTTGGCGGTCAGGTGCTGCTTTCCACCGTGTGGGCAACCTATGCCCACAAATGGTATTTTGCCGTATTCCCTCCACAGACTACTGCCGTGATTTACGATGGCCGCCAAGGGATTGAACGCCTGATCGGTCAGTATGGCTTAGATAAAAAGTATGATGTCCAACTCGCAATCAGCGCTGAGGACTGCATTGCAAACTTGGCAATCCTAGATGGTATGGAAACGGTCTTCATGAGCGGCATTCATAGTCACGACAGAAACATTATTCTCAAATATTGCATCGACAAGGGCATCAATGTTTTTGTGATTCCGCGTATTGGCGATACGATTATGTCCGGTGCACACCATATGCACATGTTCCATCTGCCGATGCTGCGTGTGCGCCGCTATAACCCGCAGCCGGAGTACCTATTTGTAAAGCGCGTGTTAGATGTTGTCATCTCCCTATTCGCTTTGGTAATCCTGAGTCCAATTTTTCTTGTTACTGCAATCGCAATCAAAGTTACAGATCACGGGCCTGTGTTCTATAAACAAACCCGGTTGACAAAAGATGGAAAAGAGTTTGATATTCTGAAGTTTCGCAGTATGCGTGTTGATGCCGAAAAAGACGGTATAGCAAGACTTTCTTCCGGCGAACACGATGACCGCATTACGCCGGTAGGGCGCGTGATTCGTGCTTGCCGAATAGATGAATTACCGCAGTTGTTAAATATATTGAAGGGCGATTTGAGCATCGTTGGCCCTCGGCCAGAGCGCCCGGAAATTGCGGCGCAATACTGTGCAGAAATGCCGGAATTCGCACTCAGACTACAGGCAAAAGCCGGTCTGACGGGATATGCGCAGGTTTACGGCAAGTACAATACAGCCCCATATGACAAGCTTACAATGGATTTAATGTATATCGCACATCCAAGCATTATAGAAGATCTAAAAATCATGCTTGCAACGGTTAAAATCCTATTTGTACCGGAAAGCACTGAAGGTGTTGCAGAAGGCACTACAACTGCAATGGATGAACAAAACGACGATCTGGTACACTTATGACTATGTGCCAATCTGAATCAAGAAGGGAGACATAAGGCATCTGTGAGTGTGGATGAATGTAAGAAATACTCCGTTCTCATGTCTGTTTATAAAAAAGAAAATCCTGCGTATCTGCAGCAGGCGGTGGAAAGCATTCAGGCGCAGACAATTCCAACAGACAACTTTGTACTGGTCTGCGACGGCCCTTTGACTCAGGAATTGGATGCAGTTATTGCAGAAAAGCAACAGGAAATGGGCAATTGCTTTCATGTTGTTCGTCTTCCGCAAAATAAGGGCTTGGGCAATGCACTAAACTATGGCATTCATTTTTGCACAAATGAGTTGGTTGCACGTATGGACAGCGATGATGTGGCATACCCAAATCGCTGTGAGAAGCAGCTTTCTCTGTTTAATGTTCACCCGGAAGTCAGCATCTGTTCTGGCACAGTGGAAGAATTCACAGCCGATATACAGGTGGTAGACGCAAAGCGTATGCTGCCAGAAACAGATGCGGAGATTCGAGTATTTGCAAAAAAGCGCAATCCCTTTAATCATCCATGTGTAATGTACAAGAAATCTGCTGTTGAGGCAGTAGGATCCTATCAAGACTTCTACCTGTTAGAAGATTACTATCTTTGGCTGCGGATGCTTATGGCAGGTTATCAGGGCTACAATTTACAAGAGCCGTTGCTTCACATGCGTGCCGGTGCGGATATGTACCTGCGAAGGTCCGGATGGGCTTACGCAAAATCCCAAATGAAGCTATTTGGATTTATGCGGGATAATGGCTTTATCACTGAAGGCCAGTATACAATAAGTTGCCTCATTCGTAGTGGTGCCGCGCTAGCGCCAAATTGGTTGCGTAAGTTGGCGTTTGAGAAAGTTCTGCGAGGATAACAGAAGAGCACACGCAGCCAACAAAAAGCAAACACCTATATGGGAGGCCGAATGTGATAACGGTACGAATTAAAGGCGGCTTGGGAAACCAAATGTTTCAGTATGCGGTAGGATATGCACTTGCCACACAGGCGGCGGATGAGGTTTGCTTTGATCCTGCTTTTACTCCTACCATGACTGCGCGCAGCTATAAACTTCCTTTACTCCGGGTACAGACGGCAAATAAAGCTAACACCTCATGCCTTCCCACCATTGCAAAAGTCTTAAAGAATCCCTATATCAACAAAGCGTGCAGAATGTTAAAGCTTGGCCACCACACAAGCGGAGACTTTTTATATTATCTTGAAGTTGATGAATCATTTCACCCAGAAGTACTGGCATTGGGCGGCAAGAATGTATATTTAGATGGTTATTTTCAGTCACCGCACTATTTCGAGTCATACCGTAAAGAACTTCTCACACAATTGCAGCCCAATTACTTGCCAGCGGACTCTTACATGGCACAGTTAGCGCAAATTAAAAGTTCCTGCTCTGTTGCGGTACATGTACGTCGCAGCGACTTTAAAGCAGATCGCAGTCCGTTCCATTACCTTTTAGCGGCAGACTACTACCGTGAAGCATTGGCCTACATGCGCGCAAAACTGTCTGTTCCCGAGTTTTTTTGGTTTACAGATGATTTCGAATGGGTAAAGGCTCATTTTCCTGCAGATGAACACACACATTTTGTAGAACTTCATACGCAACACTGTGACATTGATGATATGATGCTGATGAAGCATTGCCACCATATCATCACCGCAAATAGCACCTTCAGCTGGTGGGCAGCATGGCTAAATGAGCACCCGGACGCACTAATAGTTGTACCCGGAAAGCCGTATGGAAATCCAGATATGTTGCCTTCTTCGTGGATCAAACTCTAAGGAATTCCTTTATGAAAGTAATTCAAATCATGGACAATCTGGAAACTGACGGTGGTGTCAACAGCGTTGTTTATGACCTTTGCCAAGCACAACGCGTGCTTGGTGCAGATGTCTCCTTAATTGGTATAATGGACCGGGGCAACAGTAACAATGAGCAGGTACAGGCATTGCGTGCATTAGGCGTTTCCGTCCACTGTCTGGGTGCCAAAAGCAAACCTGATGCGCTGCTACGGTATGTTTTTGCCCTTCGCAACCTGATTTATGAAATCTCTGGTGGAGAAACCGTTATTTGCAATCTGCACCTGAAACTTAGTGTGCTGATGGGCACAATGGCAGCGGTAGGTCTGTCAAATGTTGTCTGCATTGAAACATACCACAACACTTACCATCACTATTGGCTGCAATACAATCTGTGCAAATTTATGATTCGCGAATATATCTGCGTTTCGGAAACAGCATACAAAGAAATGCAGCTGCGTTTCCATACGCCGAAACATAAGCTGTGCGCCATCCCTAACGGCGTTAACCGTGTGGGAATTCGAGCCCAGATGGGAAACATCAAAGAAGGGAAATCAGAAACCGTCAACTTTGTATCCGTTGGACGCATGAGTTATGAAAAAAATCTTATAATTCCTGTGCAAGCGTTTGCACAGATGCAAAAGGAAAATGTAACTTATACTGTCATCGGCGATGGCCCACAAAGAGATGAACTGGCAAGCATTGCAAAGGGTCACGAAAACATTCGATTCCTCGGCAGTTTGCCGCGTACGCAGGTTATTCCGGCGATTGCCCAAGCGGACTTGGTAATCCTGCCTTCCCTTTGGGAAGGCAGATCTATTTCTATGCTAGAAGCGATGGCACAAGACAAGCCGTTGATCCTTTCGGATGTGCCTGGCCTTCGCACGGTTTTTGATGAATCACCCTTGAACGAAAAAGAATCTTTCCGTGTTTGCCGTTTCGGCTATCTAGTACGCACTTCGGATGTACAGGCCTATATCAACTGCATTCATCACTTTGCAGAGCATCGGGAACTTTGGCCCCAGATGTCTGCTTATGTGGAAGAAATTTCGAAGCAAAGCGATATTTCCAAAGTGGCTGCAGACTATTTAAAAGAATACAAAAAATTCATGTAACCAAATAAGCAGAAAGGATTTTATTCATGAATCCTATAGTTTCTGTCATTATGCCTTGCTACAACGAAGAGGAAAATGTACGCAATGCAGTAACTTGTGTCTTACAGCAGACATTTCAGAATTTCGAGTTGATTATAGTCGATGATTGTTCAACGGATGCAACGGCAACCATTGTGGCATCTTTCGCAGATTCACGAATTTGCTTGCTTCGTAATGCGGAGAACATGGGTGTGGCGAAGTCTTTGAACGCTGGCCTGAAAATAGCGCGAGGCCGTTATATTGCACGTATGGATGCGGACGACACTTGTGAACCGACCAGACTGGAAAAACAAGTCGCCTATATGGAGCAACACCCAGAGTGTGTTTTGTGCGCAACAGGGGCAGATGTGTACAACGGAAAAGAAATCAGACTTCAAAGTATCATTATGGGAGATGAACTACTTAAACGATATCTAGTAAAAAACAACCCCTTCGTGCATAGTAGCGTTGTCTTCCGACGAAATATTTCAGACCGGACCGTATGCTATCCAGAAGTCAAAGGCTTTGAAGACTATACGCTTTGGATCGAACTAAGTAAATTGGGTACATTCCATGTCTTGCCAGAAATTTTGGTGCATCGCGTTGATATCGACAATCTCGGCAAGAAACGAACATGGGCAGGGTTTAACAAAAACAAAATCTATCGCAGACTATTTTTGCAGCAAATCTCAGCAATAAAAGCAACACATCAATACGCCTATGGTTTGGTAGCACTTGTGCCAACACTGGCTAAAATTGCAATCAGCTTTATTTTAAGATGGTAAATGGTATACCGCATGATTTTATTTTATGTATTGCTTATCCTAAGCATTCTTACGTATCCCTTGCCAGACGCCCGCGTTTTCGGGTTGCCAGTGGCATTTTTTCTTTCCCTGTACAGTGCATTACTTCTTTTGTGGTCATGCTATAGAAAAAAACAAAAACCAAATTGGCGACAAGCGTATCCGCTTGTCGCTTTACTGGCAGGATTTTTAATTTCTTCTACCGCTTCACATTCTTGGAATCTTGCATTCCTTACACGATTACTAACATTCTACACGATTTATTTTGTGCTGTCTAACGGCCGCATTCTCTTGGACTGGTCTGGCAAAGCCGTTGTTGCGGAACAATTTGCACGGGTTCTGCTTAATTTAGTAATTGCCAGCGGTATCGTTTTCCTTGTGTATGGTTATTATGGATACATAACCGGACATATTGGTGTTGAACCGCAATTTGACTGGTGGCCGATTGCAAAATATTGGGGATTGCATTATCTTCCTTCAACCAGAAACGCGGATATTCACTACATGATATTCCCCCTGATTGCAGTACTTGTCAAGGCCAACCGTCGCTGGTATGACAATATCTTGCTGATTTTGTTCGGTTCAACGGTATTGCTATCGATGGCCAGATTTGCATGGCTGTGCGTAGCAGGAGTTCTTGTTCTATGGTTCTTATATTGCCTGCGCACAGATAAAAATATCAGAATTTTACTCGGTCGCTTAGCACTTGTTGTAGTTGCATTAGTGATGTATGTCATACTATTGGTCGCCTTCGGGCGTGTAGCGTATTTCTTTGGAAAATCCACTTCCATACTAACTACGAACTCATCAGCATTAGTTTCAAACTCTAATGCTGAACGTTCATCAGCATTAGTTTCAAACTCTAATGCTGAACGTATAGAAATTATCCGCACAACTGTAAAAGTGATTCGAAAACACCCCTTCGGTGTTGGTGCCGAAAATATGCATGCTTATTATGCAGTGGAAGGATTAAAACTGAACCATGCAGAGAATACATACTTGAATTTACTGGCAGAACTAGGATTCATTGGGATGCTAGGCTATACGGCATTGGTAGTCTCCCCCATATTACACTGTATGCCAAAGCGGAGAAGACGACAGCTTTCAATGTATGAGGCGTATGCTTTTTTCGCAAGTGCGTATGTATGTGCCGCGCTACTGTTCAACACAGAAACAATCAATGCGTATATGTGGATTATGATGGGCATCATTAGTTTTACAGCCCATGTTTCATCAGACGGAGATTCAGATGATAGTTGTAAAATATAACGGCGGTATCGGAAATCAATTGTTTCAGTATGCTTTCAGCCTTTACTGCAAGCAATATTGCTCTACAGTCTATGCCGACACCGCAGAGTACAGGCGCAAGACGATACATGGCGGTTTTCTGCTGGAAACATTGATTCCAACTTGGACGACTGAGTTTCCTACAATTTCGGATGAAGCGTCTCAACGCTGGAATACACTTTCGCTGGCAGACCGAGTGTCAAATAAACTGCTACACCATTTCGGAAAACACTATTTTGAAGCATATTTTTCTAATACAGAACAGATTGTTAGCTTCCTTGCCGACCATAAAAACAGCTATCTTGAAGGATATTGGCAGAATATACACATCGTGCAGCCCGTTCTGGCAAAATTGCAGGAGGGCATCGTACCCCCGGAAAAAGTGACTGTTTCTGAGTGGTACAACAGATTATCAACAAATAATGCTATCGCACTTCACATTCGCAGAGGCGACTATCTCAGCAGTCCTGATGCCCGCCGTCATTATGGGAATATCTGTACCGAGTCTTATTACACAGCCGCAGTGAAGATTATGCGGAAGTTAGTTCCTTATGCGCATTTCTATGTTTTTACAAACGATTATAAATATTGTACGCAGAAATATGGTACAGACGCTGACATAACTGTTATTCCGCCTTGTACAGATCAGTCAGCTTATCATGATCTCTTATTGATGGCGCAATGCCCTCATCACATACTTGCAAATAGCTCTTTTAGCTGGTGGGGAACGATGCTGTCAACACAACCTGGTTATACCATTATGCCTAGTGTGTGGGATAATTGTGTGACACACAACCATCTTATCATTCCAAACGCCGTATTACTGGACAACAACGGTATGACAGTAGAATACTGATCGTTTCTATAAAACAGGAGCCTATCTATGACTCATAAAAGATCAAGCCATATTCTTCATGGTGCAGTAATCAGCACCATTATACTTATAATGCAGATGTTTGCAGCACTCGTCAAGGTTAAGGTTATCCTTTCTGCATATGGGCACGAGTATTACTCTATTTTTCAAAGTTCAAACGGTATTTTTTCCTATTTGATTTTAATTGAAAGTGGCTTTTCTGTTGCATATCTACTAAAAATGTACGAGCCATACGCTCACGGAGACACCCGCAAATTGCAGGAGCTTTACCTTGGGTTGGAACACATGATGACTCGCGTAGCGTGGATCATGTTGCTGGGAGTTGCAGTTGTCACAATCATATATCCACTGATTTTGGCTGAAAACGCTCTCCCCCAATGGGAACTTCTGGTGCTAATCGCTCTGAGCGGCATCAAATTTGTGCTACCGTATTTTTTTACAGTGGCAAAAAAGCAAATATTGAATGTCGTCGAAAAATCGTATCTTATCACAAGCATTGACAGCGCAGTAAATTTGGTTACAGATATAATTATCATTTTCATTGCGCTCTTTACATCGCTGAATTTTTTGTGGACGGTAATAGCATCTGTTCTGATGCTGATACCCTCCATTGTGATATATACAATTATTGTAAACCGGTACAAGAAGCAATTTCACTTTCTGCCACATGCAGAGCCATCTTACGAGGCCTCCAGCATGACAAAAGATATCATGGCACAGAAAATTGCATATCTGGCAGACAATAATGTGGACCAAATCATTTTGTCTACGCAGGATTTATTACAGACAACGATCTATACTTCATTTAACTCTGTAGTTTCGTATCCTGTCACACTTGTCAATCAGCTAATCGCCTCTTTTCGTGGACATATGGGAGTACGTTTAGCAGATAATACTGCAGATAGCTACCAGCCTTTTCGCAAACTTTTTGCAGTAAATTTTTATATTGCTACCGTCATTTCGTGTGAGTTTATTCTGCAGGCACAAAACTTTGTGAAATTGTGGATTGGTTCAGAATACTCCACCGCAAATCTCACGCTAATTCTTTTCGCACTGGTATTGTTTCGCAAATGTGCGGAGAATTCAGTTACAATAGTCCGTGAAGGCCGCGATTTGTATAAGGAAAGTAAAAAGTATGCGTTGCTTGCGGCACTAATCAACTTCGTTTTGTCACTACTTTTAGTAAGGCCTTTAGGTATTAACGGTTTGCTTATTGCAACAATCATTGCAGATTTTGGGATTCTGGATATCAATAATTATCGATTGGTTTTTAATAAAGTCTTTAATCGAGGCTTTGATATTCTGCCCGAACTTTTTGCGGCAGCAATAAGTATGTTGTTCTCTATTTACATTCGCTATGTATCTCCGTTTGCCGGTGTGGATCAAAGCAGTTGGTTACCATTCGTTCTTTACAGTGCAGTCACGACTCTTATAGTCGTTCTCGGTGTTGGATCTGTGTACTTTGCGCTTTCGCGTCACATTCGTATGGCAGCCAAACAATTCATGCACCGCTAGTTTAAAAGACAAGGAGCAGTCCATTATGGTATCCATGCGTTCATTGATGGCAATCTTTTTGCGAGACTCATACCGCGTTTATTTCTTTTTTTTCTGTTGCATAGTGGTGCTTTTCCTTGCATGGCGAAAACTATCTCTGACAGCAGATAGTCTTGCTAAAAAACTGATATTACCCGCTCTATTTCTTATAGCTTCTATCATTAACCCGGTTTCAGCTCACTTTCTGGTAAACAACGCAGAAGAAACGCGCCTTTCCAGATTCTTATGGGTGGTACCTGTTCCGGTGATTCTTGCCGCTGGAACAGTACTGCTGGTTGACTTGTTTAACTCTCCTAGAACGCGACAAATTGTGGCACTGGCAGTTATCCCAGTAATTTTGTTTTTTTCCGGTGGATTTCGTACTTTACAGATACGCTGGAATGGCTGGGCACAAAATGCCTATAAGATTCCGCCTGTTGTAATTGATTTATGCGATTATATTGTTGCAGACACTACCTGTCCAGATAAAACTGCTGTATTTCCGCTTCCATTGAACATCTGGGTTCACCAATATCGCGCCGATATTGAGATGCCTTTCGCCAGAATATCAGGCACTTGGGAAGAGAAAGGTACGGCATGCCGAGAACTCTACGATGCAATGCTTCCAATCGGTGCCGAGGGTGCATTAGCAGAAGAAGCTGTGAATTTAGATGAAATTGCATATTGGTGCGAAGAGAATGGGTGCCACTACCTTGTTTTGCCACGCAATGGAATCTACACAGGCAATTTGGAAACGCACGGGTTTAAGGAAGTATATTCGGTCGAAGAAAACTCGTTTGATGAGGTTTCCCCCTATGACCAGGAATATGTCCTTTATCTCAAGGTGGAGGAAAACATATGAGCTTTATTCGCGCGAGTGCCGCCTTTTTATATGCACTTTTCTTCATCCCAATAGGTATGGGATATTTCTGCTTTCCTGGAAAGAATCGGTACTTTGTCAGTATTGGAGGCTTGTTTGCAAGCCTCACTGCTTTTGAGATCCTTGCGTTGATATTCCATATCACACTGGGTAGTCTCCGTGTAATGACACTCTTATGGTGTCTGCTATGCGGTAGTATTGCGGCGGCTGGCATATGGAAAAAGATTCGTATGCCGAAGTGCCAAAATATGAGAAAAGAATCATGGGATACATACGAGAAGATTCTATTCGTAATTGCATTAGGGCTTATTTTTGCCCAAACACTGAACACCGTGTTGCGTGTATATTATGCAAACTGGGATGATGAGACCTATTGTGCAACAGCAGTGGTGTCGTATTTCACAGATACGGTTGACCGCTATACCCCGCAGAGAGAACTTCTTCGTGAGGCATTTTATAATACTGGCTACAATATCGCAGAGTGGCCCGTATTCAGTTCCATGTTGGCGATACTCAGTGGTTTGCATCCGGCAATCATCTTCCGAACAATCTTACCCTCGTTTGAAATACCATTTGCATATTTCATTGTATATCTCCTCCTGAATCACTTCTTTATTAATGATCGCAAGAAGACTTTTTTAGGCCTGATTTATAGTCAGCTATTCGTTTTGATTACAGCCGAAAAACTTGCAATCAGTAGCGAGTGGTGGCTTGTTGTAAACTGCTGGTCAGGAAAAGCCTTGGCTTTCAACATAATTACGCCGTTAATCCTGTGGTGCCTATTTAACATTGAAGATAGCTCTACAGAAGAACGCCCTGCTTATTGGAAACTACTGTTTTTGGTTTGCTTTGCTGCTTGCTTGATTGCTGCCAGCCTATTTATGATTGTTCCGCTTGAGTTAGCTATTTGGGGGATGTTTTACTTATTTAGAACAAAGCGCTGGAAAGACACTTGGAAATTTGCTTTATGTGGTTTTCCAACGGTAGCATGCGCTTTTCTGGCAATGATTGCTTGATTGTGAACTTCCAGAAAAATGTTTGTAACAGCGATGTTATTGCTCTCTCAAATTGTCTGCCTTAGCTTCACGAACTGCCGCTCGGATGGCAGACTCGCTGCCTGTGTAGCCACGTTCTTGCTCTGCAATAAAACAGGCTCGCAGTAGGGGTATTTTGCATGAGTTTTATACGCCACCGTAGACCATCATGCCGCCACTGAAAGTTTGAGGCAGACATTTGTCAGTCGTAACTAACGCAGATAAATAGCTATATAGTGTATAGTCATTGTCATTTAGACACAATATGTGGTGTTCATTTACAATTCAGAGTAAATTTGCAGTGATTATAATCACTACATTGCAACCCTTGAGGGCTTGGTATGCATAAAAAACAGGGCCTACCGACCTCTGCCGATAGACCCAGAAAATGAAAAGCTCACTTATTTTGAAATAAGTGATTTTGTACACTTACTACTTTTAGGTGATTATAATCACCCAATACCATTCTAATAAGTGAGCATAATCACTTTAATAATTCAATCGGTAATAAGTGATTTTTCTCACTAATTTCCCCTAAATGCAGACAAATTCGATAAGTGATTTTGTTCACTTAGAAACCGCCTCTATTTTTTAGTTGCATTTCTTTGCATCATATATGTATTATTGTGCTCCGATTTTTGTTGAATAGACTTGCCATCTGTGATTATAATCACTCGGTTTTGTTGAGTAGACTTGCCTGTTGCCGCTTCCTTGTTGAGTAGACTCGGCGGTTACAAAAGTAGCCCACCCGGTATCTTTCCCACAGACTGATCATCAGCACCTTGGAAAGTAACCGAGTGGGCTATTACTCTACTTCAATCTTCTATTTTCTTCTGGCTTCCCCAGTGTTCCCCCTCTCTGCCCCACCGTTGCGTTTCATGACTCTCCTTGCGTTGTTTTCCGCTGCCAAAGGACAAACGCGACACAGGGCGAATGTCGCGACAAACAAAAAGAGCCCACCAGCGAACTAAGTAAAATAACTCAGTACGCCAGTGGGCTCCCTCTCATCCTATTTTTCAGTTTTGCTTTCCTGCTTTGATTGTTTTTATCTCCTGTGTGACCTTCTTTCGGTTCGTAATGCCCTTGTATATCAGACGCCAAACCCAGAAAAACGGCAACAGGACAGGGTATTTATATACAGTGGGTGCATACGCTTCGCACCATTCTCTGCCGGGGAAGATACGCGAGAGAAGATACTTCCGCTTTGTGTGCGCTGTGATAGCCCCACCATCCGGCTGCAATTTCTGCATTTGATTCAGGATCCGATTTTCAATCGTTCCATAGGTAGATGCCCCCAGATAGTATGCAAGCATCTGCTGTTCAGCTTCACTCAAATTGGCTTTCGTGGGCAGTTCAGCGATTCCAAACAGTTTTTGAGCTAGTTCTCTGCTTTCGCGCTCGTAAGAAAAGATACCCATGCCTCGCAGCTCCGAATCCACATACTCCCAGTTCATGGTTCCACCAAGTTTTTGGTTCATGATGTAAATATCTGCCAGAGTGCGGATGCCCGTGCCGCTACCGCTGTAATGCTTATAGGCGTGCGCGATGACAAACGCATAGAAATCTTCCGGTGTGAAATGGAACCGATACGGAACTTCTGCATCCGGGATCAACCGCTGTTTTACGCCAGCATACTTTTCATTGAGTGTATCGTATCTCTTATGATAAAGCTCAACGTGCATTTCAAAGTTATAGATTGGCGGTTTTTCATACTCATCGTGGTTACTTTTGTTATATCCTTTTACAGTGTATCCCCGGCCCTGAAAAATCGCTTTTACTTCTTTCCGTTTGGAGGCATCAAAAAGAATATCGTTATCCGCCATTTCGCGCATCCCGAATTTAGGATACCAGTCTTTCAGAACGCTGCCTTTCAGCGGCATATACCAGATACCATGCTCTGCAAATTCTTTTTCCAGCTGGTGTCGTTCGGCATCCAGCAGCATATTTTTGCGGACAGCCTTGTTTTTGGCATCCAGCCATTTCAGCCGGATGCTTTCCTCGGCACAACGAAACGCATCGGTCTGCTCCAGCGCCATGCACACCATTGCAGAAACGGAATGCGCTTTCGCTAACCGAAGCAGTGCCTCCATGTCAATATTTGCAAGCAGTGCTTCTTCCGGCTTTGTGCCTTGCAGTGAACAAGCCATGAGATAAATCAAAAATTCCGAAGTCTTTTCCATATCATGCTCCTTCAATACTCATCCCAACGGCTGTATATCTCACTGATTTTTTCTTCCAGTTCCTGAATGCGTTTTTCCTGCTCCGCTTCATATTTTTCATAGGATTCCTGCCGCTCTTGCTGGGTGGCATTCTGGTCGGCCACTGCTTGAAAAGCACTGTTCAGGTCAACATAACGCAACTCATTGGCCGCTTTCCGGTCGTCTGCCAGCGTCATAAATCTTTCAACATCTGAAATCTGGAGCGTTCCGCTTTGAATCGTTGAAAAATCAAACGACGCGAGCATCATGGTATGTGCTGTAACAACTTGAGAAATATAGTCTGCGTAGTAGGCGGGCTGCTTGAAAAAGCCATAGCAAATGTATGGTTTCCCATTTTCCTGCATACCAGCCTGCAAGGAATCATCATACAAGATCAATTCTGTATAGCCATGTTCCTTCAGAAGATTCCGGGTCTCTTCTGTGTTCGCATTGTTTCGAAGCAGGAACGCAGGACTTTTGGTGTTGTCCATCTGCGCCAACAGGTCTTTCATCTCGTCCGCCGTCTGCAAAATGGATTCGTCAAATTGCAGGCCCGCCAACACAACTTCATAGTCTTTTGCAACGGCTTTTTCCAAAATCTGGGCCAGCTGTTCTTTTTCCTGCGAACAGTCCAGAAGGATCACCGGGGTGATGGAATGTTCTGCAGCCAGTTTATCGATCTCGGTAAAATCGTCCTCCGATGCAGGAACAAAACCAAAAAGGATGCCGGAAGCATCTTCTTTAATGTTGATGGCATGTTGCTTTTGCGCAAGCTCCGAACGGATATCGTTGATTTCTTGCTTATATGGCACTGCTTCCTTTTGAAGCTGCTGCATATACGCTGTCTGCCGCTGTTCCTGACGGTGGTTTACAAAGAGCAGTCCGAACAGCGCGACAGCAAGAAGAAGGACTACGATCGATAATACTTTGCTTTTCATTTGCACGTTTTCCTTTCCCTCACGCAAATGCCATCCTTCGAGAACGCCAGTTCTGCATCAAAGAACCCGGCCTGATTCATCCGGTGCGTGACCAGAATCACCGTTTTATCCGTCATCTTTCGCAAATTATTCAGCAGTCGAAGGGCTGTTGCTTCGTCCAATGCGCTGGTCGCCTCGTCCAACAGCAGAATTGGATGGTTGGAATATACCGCCCGGGCAATGGCGATGCGCTGCATCTGCCCTTCGGACAGACCCGCGCCGTGTTCGCCCAGCACGGTATCCAGTCCGTTTTCCAGCCTGCGTACAAAATCGTCCGCGCAGGCGATCTTCAGTGCGTTATAAATTGCATTCTCATCCTGCGCCCTGTCTTCATCCCCAAATGCAACAATGCTGCGGATGGAACCGGACAAAAGCTGGTTACCCTGCGGCACATAGGCAAACAGACTTTTCCATGCTGGGGTCAGCGGTTGGTTCCCGGTTTTCGTGGAAAGGAACCGCTGGCCGGAATCCAGCGGATACAGGCACATGAGCAGTTTGAGGAGGGTGCTTTTGCCGCAGCCGGACGGCCCGGTAAATACCACATACTCGCCCTTGCGGACGGTCAAACTGACATCCTGCAAAACCACCGGCATGGCGGGCGGTTCGCCCTCGGTCTGCACCGGGGGCTGATAGGTAAAACAGACATGTTCCAACTGAAGGGACTGCAATTCGGTCTGATAAAAATGCAAGGTCTGTTCTTCAGGCACCGTTTCGGTGCTGTCTGGCGCAAAGGCTTCCGCTTCCATCAGGCGCTCGGCGCTGGCCAGCATGGAATAATACCGCGGCAGATACCCCGTCAGGTTGGCAAATGGGTTTTGCACCTGCCCCACCAGCTGCATAATGGCCATCAGGTTGCCGTAGCTCATGGTACCAGTCAGGATGCCGTAACCGCAGAACCCGATCCCCAGCAGATACGCCCCGTCCATGGCACCGGCAAAGCCGATGTTGCACAGGTTGGAAAAATTGCTGCGCTTCATCCGGGCGGCTTTGTGGGCGTCCATCAGGGCATCTGCCTGCTGCGTCATCTGTTCTTCCTTGGCAAAGGTGCGGACGATGACAAGACTTTCCAGCCGCTCCTGCAAGAACACCCGAAGCGCACCGTCTGTTTCTTGAATCCTCTTGTGCAGTCGTTTCAATATCTTGCGGAACGCATAGGTCAGCAGCATCATGGCCGCGCCGCCGGGGAGAAGGATGTACAAAAAACGCGGCTCGAGCCACAAAATAGCGGTCACTGCGCCCAGCAAGCGCACCAGCATTCCGATCAGCCCGGGCACGATCTGGGTCACGCCGCCCGCCACCACGGTGGTATCCGAGGTCAGGCGGTTCATCCACTCGCCGGAGTGCACCGCCGCGACCGATGCATAATCGCCGGTAAGCAGGGCGGAGAAGAGCCGGTGCTTGAAGCGGTTTTCCACAGTGGCGCTGGTGTACTCACTCAAAAAACGGCCCGTCGCGCTCAACACGATCTGCCCCAGCAGGATGCCCACCAGCAGCGCCAGCGATGCCCAAAAACCGCCCTGCACCCCGTCCACAGCCATGTTGATAATGCGCCGCAGTACAAACGCAAAGGCGATGCTGGAAACGCTGAGCACGGTCTGCACCACTACCAGCAGCCCCACCAGCCCTTTGGCACGGCCGGTGACGGCGCTGAGCCATTGCAGGGTATGTTTCTGTTTCATCGGTGCAGTTTTCCTTTCACACGCTTGCAAAAGATGCGCACCGGCTGAAAAAAGACCCAGACGCGGCTGTAAAGCCGATACCGCCAGTCGGACACGGACACCGTATGGCCGTTGTGCCGGAAAGAAGTCAATACTCCCAAGATATCCTCATCCCGGATGCCGTACTCTTTTGCAATGCAGTTGTCGCCCAAAATCACATAGCTGTCCGGGCGCACTTCAATGATGCGGTGCAGCACATACGGGTCAGACGGCCTGCGGTACAGTACCACATCATATTTTTTGCAGCGTTCCGAGCCTTTTGGGACTACGGTAAACAGGTCACGCCCCTGCCGGAGCATCGGCTGCATGCTCACGCCCCGGATGCGGTAGGTCAAAAAGCCATTTTTCGCAAGGCATTCTTCCAAGGTAAGTTTAGGCATCCAGCGCACCAATTTTTTTCAGGTTGGCCAGCACCATATCCACATCCTCTGCCATCACAGTGCGGGGGGCATCGTACTTTCTGCACATGGCATCCAGAATGGCTTCCTTAGTGGTTTCGGTTTTGAGCTGGTCGATGATAAACGCAGCGGTGGCGTTGCTGCGCACCATGCCGGCAAAGCCGCCGTCCGCTTCCACCATCACCTGCTCGCCGTCCATCTCCTGCGTCACAAAAGTATCTTTCAGTTTCATATCGTGTCGTCCTTTCTTCCATACCAAAAGAAGGCAGGCAGCCAAAAACTGCCTGCCTTTGAATTAGTCACCCCACAGCACGCTCGGACAGTCACCGTCCGGAGTACAGAAGAGGTCCTCAACCTTACAACCGCCATCGTAGGGGCAGTTCTCAATCGGTATGCTTTCGGTGATAACATCCTCGTTCTCGAACTCGATGACTTCCATCTGAGCCTTGGTATACTTTTCCATTGGTTTTTCCCTCCTTTCGTGAGAAGATTCTCTATGTGAAGCAGCTGTTACGCCGCGTCACGCGAAAGAAGGGGTTGCCAGAAAACCGGATTCAGGACATAATTTAACCTGCTTGCTTGCTTGCTTGCTTGCTTGCTTGCTTTGCAATTATCGCCATTTGTTTCATAATGTCAAGTCCTCGCTTCCGTTTTGGAAAAAAATCTATGTCAGCGTCCTTTGCAGGGCAAGGAAAATCGTGTAGGGCAGGCCGCCGAAACGGTCTGTCCCTTTCTGAAATCAACTCACATCGAACTCCCAGCAGTACTTTGAACAGGAGGGGTCATCGGTTCCGCAGCCCCAGCCGCCAATGCCGGCATTCACGCCATTGCAGCCGCTGGTCGTGATGACATCCTCGGCCTCAAACTCGATGACTTCCATCTGAGCCTTTGCATACTTTTCCATGTTTGCACACACCTCCTTTTGCAGAAAATTTCTATGTGAAGCGGTTGCTGCACCGCGTCACGCGAAAAGTCAGCAGTCCGGGTGAGGTTCTTCCTCATCAATCTGCTCTTTTTTCAGCCATGCGTTGTAGGTTTTTTGCATGGATTTTAACAGGTATTCTTTGTACTCCGCCCGCATTTCTTCAAAACATTCTTTCTGTTCAACACACTTTTTCAGACGGATACATTCGGGGTAATAGAAGCAGGTTTTGCACGCCTCGATCGGCTCCCAGTATTCTCGAAAACTTTGGATGACGGAACGCTCTGACGCTTTTCCATCAAGGCTTCCCACAAAGTTGTCCTCGCTGTAATGCTCGCATAGCCCAAGTTCCCCGTTCGGCAGGATCGTAAGGGAACCGCCGCTATCCGCCATACATTGCCGGATACGCAGTTTTTGGCGCAAATAATACGATGCTCCGATTCCGCAATCGTCCAGTTTTTTGCGGAGCCGCTGCTGTTTTTGATAGAGCTGGCGCCGTTCTTCTTGGGCACGGATATGTGCTTTGCTGCCTGCAAACTCAAACAAGGTATGGCTGTAAACCGAAAATTTACCTTTACCTCCGAAGCGCTCGTGCAGTTCATCCGCCAGTTTCATCAGATTATCGGCGTTGTGCTCGTCCATGTTCAGCCGGATATGGACGGAAACCCCTGCATCCAGCAAACGCTGGATATTTGCCAGTACCACCTGATAGGGGCTGGGGCTGTCCTTATAAATAAATGCCTTGCTGCGGTTATAAATTTCTTCCGTGCCGTCCAGCGTGATCTGCACGCTCTTCAACTTCCAATGGGAAACCGCTTGTTCTACGGTAGCTCCGTCAAACAGATACCCATTAGAGATCATCATGGATTCGTACACAACGCCCTTTTCCGCAAGGTCGGTGCAGATGATATCAATGACCTGCTTATTAAAAAGCGGCTCACCGCCAAACCAGTGCAGATGGACCTTTTCACCGCCGCAATGCGCTGCAATATATGCCGCTGCTTTGTGGGCAGTCTCCGCGCTCATGGGGATGCGGGAACGCCCCATCTCATAGCAGTAAAAGCACCGGGCGTTGCAGTCCGTAGTAGTAAAAATGGTATAGCTTGTAATATGCTCCGGTTCCTTCCACATCGTGCGGCGGATAAACCGCACCTGGTCAGCGTATTTCTGGTCGTTCATCTCCTGCGGTACGCGAAACCAGCCGTCCCGCAGGTCGGGCAGGTTGTCCGGCGCGGCGTATTCTTCCGGCGTGAGCAGCAGCAGCGCTCGTGTCAGGGTGTGGAACACCAACACACCGCCCTCGACTGGCTGGGCAAGAACGTATGTCATCCAGCGCAGACCGTGCTCTGCAGGCTTCGGCTTACCAAGAATCTTGATCGTATTACCAGCCGGCGGCAAAATGGTTTGCATTGCAGTGCTCCTCCTATTGATTCATCCCGTGGTAAGCCACAAGTGCGGCTTCCGGTTCCATGTTGCAGCCCAGCCGGTACAGCGGCACGCTGCTGCCCAGCCGATTCACCAGAGCCAGCATTTTTTGTGCCCCAATCGGGGAACATGGGCGGTAGCTCTGCTGGCAGAGCATGGGTAATGCCGCCTTTTTGTCGATGCGCTGGATCGAGTTTTCTGTGTTGCGGGTCAGGATGCAGACAGCTTTCAGCGGGCAGGAGGTGTTGGTACTGCGGTGGTGCTTGCCGTCCCACGGCGTTCCGTAAACAGTCACGCCCTGTGCGCTGATTTTCAGCAGGGGCTTGTCATCGTTGATGAACACTGCCCGTTCACCGAACCGCTTTTTCCAAAGCTGGGTGTGGGTGCTTTTGCCTGTGCCGCTTTTGGCGGTGAACAGGTAGGCTTTGCTGTCCACACTGATGCAGGAGCCATGAAACAGCAGGGTGTCCCATTCTAAAAGCCGCTCTACGATTTTGCGGTACAGTGCCAGCGTTTCCAGATATTCATCGGAGAAGTTCCCCGGCGCGTGTCCTTCCACCGCAGCTTCCCGGTCGTTTTTTTCTCGTTCAAACGCAATATCAGCGGGAGTGATTGCGACTTCAAACGATGCGGGTGCATCGGTCAGATAATTTTTGCAAAAGGTGCGGGTCTGCTCATACAGCGCCGAAACACCAATGACCTGTCCCGCCAGTGCAATGCGAAACGACACCCTCATACACAGCACTCCCTCACTTTCCTGCATTATACTTCGCCGCCTGTTTTTTCTCTCTGGCACCATAGCAACAGCATCTCTTTCAGATGAAGCAGTTCCTGGGTATGGTCATCTTTGGGGTCATTGAGCCATACAAGCCCTTGTGCGTATCGCTCTGCCATGCTCAGCATCGTGATAGATGATGTGATAAACATTTCCTCTTCCGGGATATCCGTGCGGATGCTGCCATCAACTTTTGCCCGCTCATACATTCCATGAAACAGGAGCTGCATGGGTTTGAGTACATCCAGATGTTCCCGGAGCTGCTTATCCTCCATATTTCCGCGGCGGTTCATATAGGTTTTATATTCACCGCTGAATCGCAGTACTTCCGGACGGTTCTTGTACAAAGCAATCATCCTATCGGCGTAAAACTCAATGCCCTGATAAGCAGTAAAATGCTCAAAGTGATTGGTTCCGGGGGCTCCCAGAGCCTCCTGCCACACTTCATCCCACACCTTTGCACTGATGGCGATGAGCAATTTTTCTTTCGTCAGAAAATATTTGTACATCGTTGCAGGGCTGACATTTGCAGCGTCTGCCACTTTTTGCAGGCTGACAGTTTCGATTCCGTTCTGAGAGAACAGTCGGAATCCCGCTTCGATCAACTGATTTTTCCGTCGGTCAGCTTCACGCTTGTCACGTTCAATGTTTCTTGGCATCTCATCACTCCGGTTTTATTACACTGCTCTCATTCGTAGAGTGACGCTCTACTTGTTGATGATTATACTCGCGGAATGCCGATTTGTCAATATAGAGCAAATATTATCCTGAACGGAAATCAGACACTTTGCAGTCTTACACGATTACAGCCCGGAGATCAGCAAGTATCTGACGATTTACTGCTATCAGCCTGCACTGGGCTTCTGCGCCTGTGTGCTGCAAACGGCGGATGCATAACCTGAACAATGCCCACTGGCTTATGAAAACCATAAACCGGTGGGCATTGTATTTTATGGATAAATGTTAAAATTTTCGCTGCTCGCGCAGGTATTCTTCAAAGATGCTTCTCCGAATCAGAATCTTTCGCCCGATTTTATAAATTGCGCCACATTCGTGTGCCATACGAGTAACAGGTTTCATACCTGCCCCATAATAATCGTTTGCCATATCCGCAAACTCGGTCATGATATCGATTTCCGGATAGGTATCAGAATAGCGCGCTTTCATCTCTGGCATCAGATGCGCTACGGCTTTGATCCGACGATTGTAGAACTTCTCTGTCAGGTCGAGCTTCGTGATGATGTCCGTCCTGGTCTTGCGCTGCACCTTAGCGCGAGAAATCATGTGGACTTTATTCTTCCCATGTTTTATAATCAGGGTAGGAGGATAACACTATGGGATTTTCATATCTAAATGTTTTTAACAGTCTGTTCTTTGATATAGAAAGCCACAAAGATATCAAGCGCACCCTTGAGCAAGCCAGCGATGTTCTTGACTCCCTTATCACAAAATTCGGAGAAATCCAAAACGAGTTAACTCTAGGCATCTCAGGAAATGACGATTTTGTAGATTCTCCAACAGAATGTTGATGATCTTCAGCTCATTAGGTCCCTCGCACATAATCAGCAGTTTCATTTCATCAACTTCCTTTTCAGATTCATCAGCTCATCGTAATTTACTGCCGTTTGGAAAGCGTTGTTATAAAAACGTTTGCTTTTAAGCAGACCATACCTTACTTCAAATGACTCGTACATATTCTTAATGGAAATCTTGTCACTTGATTGACAAACCCAGATATTATCCTGTCGATTAAACAAATCCAGAACTTCGCAATAATGCGTCGAAAATAGCAGTGTTGCCCCGTGTCTATTCACAGTTTTATCCATATACAGGCTCAACATATTTTCGACAAGCGTCTTATGAAAATGCGCTTCTGCCTCATCAATAATCAAATCAAATCCTTGCTGGAGAGATGCCACAACCAATGTATAAAGGATAATACCTTTTGTTGTTCCACTGGAAAGCATATATAGAAGTTCTTTGTCAGACAGCAGTTTCTCCTCATTGCAAATATTGACGCGATAGTTATGCTCATCACGCATCTGAATGCCTTGAATGCAGCCTTTGCATCCAGTGTTGCGGTCAGGTTCAGGTCTTTCTCAGCCAGATATTTTTCGATATAGTCATCCTGAATCGGAGACTTGCGGTTATTGATCAAGTCCACCTTCTCCGGGATAATATCCACAGCCGTCACCTGATTGTGCTGCGAAAGCAATGTAGCAATTGACAAACCAACGTAGCCCCCTGATGTCAAAATAGGGGCGAAAACTTTTTAGAAAAAATCGCAAAAAAATAAGCCCTACAAGGCTTTTAGTCAGTTCTGTGAACCGACCTAAGCCTTGTAGGGCTTTACTCGCTATTCTATTTTCAATGGTAGCTTATCGAATCCAATCCATCAATTTTCTTACGCCGCTTATCACACTGGCATAATCAATATCTGCTGCATACGAGTATTTCTTCTCATATGCTCTCCACAGCACTTGAAGCTGCTCATTTGCTTCAATAATTTTGATAATTTCCTCGGCCTGCTCCTGCAAATGATCCGTTCCTCTCTTTTTACAAGTTGCTGCAAAAGCATCCTTCAAAACAGCCTTATTGACTTTATCTTTGTATGTATCAAGCAGCATCCGTATATCGTAAAAATCCCTCATACGGGTGTTTAAGATCAGTAATTATTGTATTTATTTTGTCTTTATCTTTGTTCACAAAATTAAGTTTAAATGTGTTTGTCGCACCCCATAGCATTCCCAAGTATTCAGATGCCTCATTATTTTTTTCATAGCTATTTAGAGGAACTTCTATTTTTATTTCACTCACTTCGTCTAGTGATATGGTTTCGCCTTTATCAAAAAACCTTTCCTCCAAGTCGCAAAGTCTACATAACATCCACTTAGCTTGAACATCAACGTCATTCAGATATTTTTCAGAAAGCATCTTTGCGTCCGCCATAACTTTAGCAATGACGTCTTTCTTTCCCATTTGAAATGCCATTTCAATAATATTTCTGTGTGATAGCATCAAGATACGCACTGCATTGATATTTTCATAGTTACATTTGCTTCTCATTGTTTTCAAGACATTAAGTGCGTCATCAAATTTTTCAAGCTGAAGATCATTCATCATTTCAGCATTGTAGCAGTCCATTTCTGAGATAGATGACAATTCATCCATCTCAGGATTTTCACCGATTATTTCGTTCATTTTCTGAATCAAACTATTAGATTCTTCTACAAATCCCTTTTGTGATAACCCTTTTATAGCTTCGGATAAAAACAATTGTTTCAGGACGTTGGTGGCTTCACCTCCTTGAACCTTGCACATCTCATCTAATGCCTCCATCATGTAAGAAAGATCATACAGTGACCACCCTGCATATTGTTGTGCCACCATATTTAATCCCATTACCTTTGTTGTTGCAAGCTTCTCCTTCTGAGTATTTTCCTCTGGAATTTTTACTTGTCGCCAAAAAGCATATTCATTATCAATGATAGAAATAAGAACCATCGGGTCATCGTTTTCATCAACTGTCCGCTTTTGTAGGAGATTAAGTCGTCCAAGCAATACATCTATATTCTGGGTATTTTCGTCAAACTCTTTCAAAACCTTCTTAAAAAATGAAATTTCAGGAAAATCCGTCAAAGCCCGCGTTATAAATATTGCAAATTTGCTTGCTTCATTTTGCCACAACTCATTCAGCACTTCCGAAAGTCTTGAATCATCCATATAGAAACAAAACATATATTCTTTTATTAAGTCTGGATATAATGGTTCAATTTCCAAACTATTCTCATTTACGTTTTGACAAATTGTTGCAAATATTGCTTTCTTTTCTTCTTCTCGTTGCTTTCCCGGAAAAGAGTGATTTTGCAAAAAGGAATTCACCATATTCCAATCGTCTTGATAATAGATTGGAATCTTTTCCGGTTGAAGTTTACCGCTAATATTGGCTCTCAATAGTAAGTGAATAAATGCATTGCAACAAGATTGGTCATTGTCTAATATCTCCAGCCATCTCTGCTGTTCTCTTTCTAGCAGTTTTTGCAGAAGCTCCTCAAATTTATCATATCTTGGCAGTTGGAAGTCATTTTCAATCCATGCTTCTACAAATATTTGCACAAATAAAGGTCTGAATTGCAATTTTTCGTATTTTTTCCCATAAGCCTCACATAATTCCCGTGCAACTATATCGTCCGCTTCTATTCCTCTTTGGTTCATAACTTCTTTAATTAAGGTTTCTACTGATGCTCTATCCAAATCCCCCAAATTCAGAAAATAGTTTTTGTACTCCGTACTTTTTAGATCGTACGTGTCATATTTTCCGATCCTTTGAAGCAGCTTGTAATACCACGAACTTGCATTTCTTGAGTTTTCACGTTCCAACAAAAGAATTCTTATTTTATAGTCCGAATTTTCAAATTTTTCTTTTATCGAGCGAATAGCATTTGCAACAAATCCTTCACGACTTGCAACATAATCAATGACTACCACTGTATTGTTAAACGGTTCAAATGAATCGAAATCACTTTGGGTTGCATTCTCATTAACAAAGAATCCGAACCATTTACCGGCAGATTGTTTTAGAAACTCTAGTGCAAGGCGACTTTTTCCTGCTCCAGCCTGCCCCGTAATCGCCCACCACAAGAACTTCTGATCTTCTTCAAGAAAATTTTGCAATTGGCTCATTTCGCTGGTACGCCCGCAGAAAGGCAATTGTTGTAAAGAATAATGATACTTCTGCAACACATCTGTCGCATATCCCGCTGTTTTGTATGGCGATAGTCCAATCAGCGGTCTTTTAATGACCTTCTCTTTAATGCGCAATTCTGCCATGTCCTCTAAGAAATCTGGCAAATCACTGTACTCATTTCCATACGAAATAAGTTTTATATTGCTGGGCATTCCAACGGGATTTTCGCCCTCTCTATAAAGGAAATAGTATTCCTGATTCATCTTGAGATGGCTATTGGCGAATTGAATAAATCGTGATATATTAGCGTCTTCTGTTGTCTTTCCGCATCCAACAAAAATGAGCGTTCTCGTTCCCAAAATTCCTTGTATAAACTGCGCTCCTTGATTATTCATTACCGCATCATACTGTTCTTTATCTGCAACAATATTGTCAATCTCCTTTTCAGAATCATAAATTCCATGAATGTGCAAAACATTGTTCGATTTTCCCTGTTTTAGCATTTGAAAAGCTACATTGGGTTCTTCATAAGATACCGCCATCAGTCCAGTAGCATTCTCTAGAAGGTGGTCATAATTTGTCGTTGCAAACACATCCTGCATAAGCAATATTTTCATTAGTGTGTTTTTCAGTTTTTCGTTCACAACCACGGTTGATTCAAATGCCTCATGCATCCATGTTTTATAAGACCCTTCTTCCTTGAGTATTTTTATAACTTTTCCAACAACAGAAACCATGTTGTCCGTTGAGTTATCGGACATCAATGATTCATTAAGCATATCCGCAGTAGCATGGTCTTTTATACGACCAATTCCATCAACTATCCAATCCCACCATGTGTATTTTCTTCCCGATAATGCTGTTGAAAATCCTGCTCCAAAGAGGTAAACAATCTCATTCTTTTCTAGTGCTTTTATAAGATCAGGATACAACTGGATGTCACTTTTCATATTCTTTCTCCATAAAGTTGCTGTCTTTCAACTTATATTCGACCTTTTTATTTACGGCAATATATACAATTCTCCTACTTCTCGAAGAATCTGTTCTTTTGTTCTTCCCACAAGCCCCAACTGCTTGATGTCAACTGCTTCATCTTTCATCCGTTCAACAAACCTCTGCATATCCTCATACACGCCACTAGGAGCGGCAATCTTGACCGTAGGGTCAATCAACTCAGTCAATCGAAAAACATCATTTTTATGTTTTTTGATGTTTTTACTATCAACGTGTTCTCCTAACGCTTTGCGATCCGTCAAATCCATCCACGCTTTCGCCTTGAATGGAATCAGATATGCAGCATCCAAAACCGTTACTCCATCAACGGTCACTTTTCCCTGTTTCAGAAATTCATAGTAGTCATCATCCAAAAGAATTGCGGATAAGCTCGATATGTCCTCATCCATTGGCAGCGGAGTCAGTTCTGCATCATCTGGAAGCTGAATTGCATCCAGTTTTCTGGTAAACAACTCGATCATTGCCGGGTAGCGGTTTGAGGTCGGGTGGCTGAAACGATAGAACTGCGGTACCCCCGAACTCTTATTGCAGTGTTCATATCCGGCCTGTTTTACATAGTCCCAGAACTTTCTTCCAAAATCCGCATCCACTGCTTCAATAATCAGAACAAGGTCAATATCTTTTGTTGCACGGAAATCTAAGCCTTCTTCTGTCATCAAGATGTCACACGCTGTTCCACCGATAATTGCATACTGGCTCTCGTTGCCCTTAAACCATTCCTTAAAGCTCTCAATTCCTGTTACCATCTATCTTCCTCCACAGGTTATTTAACATTTCTTCTACTGCTTCTTCTACCCGTTCATCTGCATCTTCTCTAAGCGATAATGCTAGAGAAAGTTCATCAACCATTTTTTCCCTCGATAATTTTCGTGGATCATACCTCCACATTTCAATAGCTACCTGCGAATTTGAGTCCTGTAAATCCTTGGTCATAAAGTCATTCCACTGAGATATTTTTTCTGAAGCATAGCACCGAACACTAGGCGCATTGAGCATCGAATACTCTGCCAACGCAGAATAACCGCTCTCCAACAATTCAATCTTTACTTTCTCATCTGGAATATAGACCGTTCTTTTCACAGGACTAAGCAGAGCTTTCTCTGCTTTATAAAACAGTTCCTTCGGGGAATTTTCCGAGGACAGTATCTTCTGCACTCCGATTTTTTTTGCCTGCAAAAGTCCCATTTCTTCAAGTTGTTTCGATGCTCTGGAAATAGATGTTGGAGTCAACTCCAAATCTTTTGCAGCCTGACTTGTGGACAGCTCCTTTGCTCCCTCATAAATAAAATAAAGCAACAGCATCTGTGCCGATGGCAAGATTTCTTCTCTGTCACTCTTTTCTGCATCACAGCGTTCCTGCAAATACACCGCCATGAAAGGCAGATATATTTGCTTTCCATCTACAATAAATGCTACTTTCTCTCGAAGCAAATACTCTCTTTGCCGTGCCGTGATTTGTTCCAGAACCAACACCACAGGACAATCCGCACTCTTTTTCACACGTTCCAGATGCTTTTTTAATGTTTCCACCTGCTCCAATTCGTTTTTTGGATACAAAAAAGCCACTTTTTGACCATTCAAAAATACTCTCTGCGAAACGTATCTCGTATTGATGAAGTTTGGCAGATGCTCTAAAGCTTTATTTTCATATAGCACTTCGATTCCTAAAACTCGCTTAAGGTATTCCACTCTATCGCCTCCATTCATAACTCTTTTTCTGTATTATAACTTATTTTGAGTTAAGATGCAATATTAAAGTTATAATTAGCAAAACCAAACATTGAAAATCCAGCATTTTCCAAATAATTCTGTTTTCATTTCACTTCTTGATACTCCACCCCCACCGTGCTATACTATTATCAAATCAAATATTGAGGGAGTGCATACTGGATTTCAAAATCCAGACTTTACGGCAATTCTTAAATCTTATCGGGAGAAGTTCGGCCCTATTGGTGAAGGAGTCCTTGGTCACAACTTCTTTGAAGCTGTTTTCCATCGTTGGGAAAAGACCGTACATAACGACTGATTCCCATTCCTACGGAATGAAATGCCCGCCTGATCGAGAAGATTTGCGAATCCTCTCAACCAGACGGGCATTCTTTTTGCTTACCTCGCTGATTCTATGCAGTTATGCGCCATACTTTTCCAATGCTCTCCGAATCACATCCTCACAGTTAAACTCAACTTTCATCGTTTGATCGTCATACAGATAAACCATGCTGACAAAGGCATCCACACATTCCTTGGTCAGACCGCCTATGTATGTTTTTTGACTTGCCTGCTCTGTCAGGCTGCGGATTTCCTCATCCAGTTCATCTGCGGTTTCCTGCTCTTCCTCTTCTATACGAATCTTCTCTTGCAAATCTGCCAGCTTTTCCCCCAGTCCTTTCTTCTTTTCCAGATATTCATTGCGGGTCAGAATCCCATCTGCATACGATTCATAGAGTTTAATTTGCTCTGCCCGAATCATTTCTGCCTGCTTTTTCAAATCATCAACATACTCCATGACCAACTTGATTACAGCTTCAACCGCAGACGTATCAAAGTGCTGGGTCTTGCTGTCATAGTTAGTAGGAGCCGCAATCACAACAAAATCCGCATCGCTATATGCAGCTTTTGCATCCAGCGTTGCGGTCAAATTCAATTCCTTTTCTGCCAAGTATTTTTCAATATAATCATCTTGAATTGGAGATTTCTTGTTGTTGATCATATCGACCTTAGCCTGCACAATATCGACTGCAACTACCTGATGATGCTGGCTCAGAAGCACTCCCAGCGAAAGCCCTACGTATCCCGTGCCGGCCACAGCGATTTTATAATTTTTCATAGTTCTATTCTCCCTCACTATTTTTTGATTTTATAAAAACAAACAAGCCCACGGCGGATCGCTCAATGGCAATCCACCGTAGGCTCGATTCGTTCTCCTTAATTTTTTACTTGCTGCTCATTTTGTGGGTCAAAACAGAGCTGCACCAAAGCCTCCCACCTATAACCTCTGGATTTCAGCTTCTCCGCAGCCTGTCAGCAAATAAACACTTTTGTTGAACGAGTCGAGCCGTTGAAACCCTTTATTTATCGTGGTTTTTCTTGGTTGACCCTATTATATCTCTAGACCCAGTGCCTGCTACGGCGATTTTATAATTTTTCATATTTTTATTCTCCTCACTTTTCTCTTTATAAAACGGCAACAAGCCCACGGCAGACCACTTATCGCAATCTACCGTAGGCTTGTGTTATCCTTCTATTTTATTTGCTGCTCCTTTTTGTGGGTCAAAACAGAGCTTCCAAAAGCCTCCTACATATAACCCCCAGGATTTCCCGCTTCTTGCAGTTTTTCAACAAATAAACTTTTGAAGGACAACTCAAGCCGTCAAAACCCTTTAGTTATCGTAGTTTTTCTTGGTTGACCCTATGCGGTTGTCAAGCAAGGAACAAAAAAATTTACAAAAAAATAAGCCCTACAAGGGTTTCAGTCGGTTCCGAACCGATCTGAGCCTTGTAGGGCTTACTTGCGCTCTATACGTTCTTTTCTTGATTGTGATTATGCTCCATGGGCATCCATTCTGTTACGCGGCGGATTAACTCTTCTAAATTTAACCGCCCGCTCAGGTGTGGTTTCAGGGCAATCCGCATCAAACGTGATTGGCATTTTCTTTGCCGCTTCCAGTTCTGCGAGTTCTTCTTTTGTAAATGCAAGTTCCTGTTTCAGTTCCATAGACATTTCACTCGTTTTTACCATAATAAAGCCCCCTTTCAAATTCGGTAGCCATTCGTGCCGAAATCAATCTTGTCACATCTGTTTTTGTACCGCTTTCTTCAATTCTTACTCGTTCAGTATATACAACAAATAGTATTTCATTCACTTTTCCGATGAACTGGTCTATATTGCCAATCAATGCACCCTCTGCTTTTTGAGAAATCCGTCCAGCAGAAGTATCGCCTATGGTGTTATATCGATCTTCGTCATAACTATGATCCTCATCATAAAACTCGATTCGGTCATAGTCAAAGAAGATACGCGCTGCACTCTTAAATGAAATTCCGTGTTTTTTAATATTTATCTGATTTTTATTATCATCGTATTCAAAGGCCATTCCTCCCAGTGAGAAACTAACCATCCTGTTATCTTCCATCGGCCTCACCGCCTCTCTCCGAGCTTCATAATCTCCCTATTATGCTTTCATCTTACCATAAAACGCCTTGCATATCAAGCTGGCAGATATAAACTTTTCGGCATAGATTTGTCCATATTGCTCTTTCTTGGCATCATGCCGTCCTTTAAATCGATGACTTTTTTCTGCTGGCAATCCCTTTGCCTCTCATTGTCTTCACTTCTTCTTCAAGGTAATAGTCACCATGATAGAATTTAGAAACATCCATATCAAGAGCTTCAATTACTCGACACGCCAAGCCAAAAGAACAGGTCAAAATACTTCTTTCCCCAGATTCCAACCTTTGATATTGACGCAAGGTTATTTTTGCGCGATCAGCAATCTCTTGTTGCGTCAGCCTTAACATTTGTCGTTTTTTCAATAAGACGGCTGCCGCTGTTGGAATTATCGTTTGAAAGCCATCTAAAATTCCGGCACTCATA
>ERZ839741.281-NODE-281-length-69191-cov-16.444443_pt1 | contig 69191 bp, 70 predicted proteins | sample MGYA00519880_ERZ839741 | MGnify/ENA primary metagenome ERZ839741 (study PRJEB31850, sample SAMEA3708851) | human gut metagenome | biome: human gut; feature: human-associated habitat; material: faeces | place: China | collected 2014 ...
GACCGATCAATCATGTAGCTGCGGAACGGGTATTAGACCAGATTTCTATGGTGGACCAGGATGTGTTCCTGTTTGATGATACAGTGCGGGAGAATATCCGCCATGCCCGTCCGGATGCTACGGACGCAGAAATTGAAGTGGCCTGCCGAGAGGCAAACTGTGACGGCTTTATCCGCAAGATGGAGAGGGGTTATGATACGCCGATTGGGGAAAATGGAAATCTCCTGTCCGGCGGCGAACGCCAGCGCCTTTCCATAGCACGTGCCATTTTGAAAAACAGCCCGATCCTGCTGCTTGACGAGGCGACGGCCTCCCTAGACATTGAGAATGAATTGGCGGTAAAGCAGGCGATTGCGAACCTACTGAAAGAGAAAAAAACCGTGGTGATGATCGCACATACCCTATCCATCGTAAAAAATGCCGATCAGATTCTGGTGGTTTCCGATGGTCGGATCACCGAAGCTGGTACACACGAAGAATTGTTAGCAAAGGATGGAAAGTACGCTGCCATGTGGAACGCAGAACAGCAGCTTTCCGCCTAAAAGGAGGCTACGATGAAGATTCATGCGTCCGGGGAGGATTATCTGGAGGCTGTGCTGATACTCCAAAAGAAGCAAGACATGGTCCGCTCCATTGACCTTGCCCGGCACATGGGCTTTAGCAAACCGAGTATCAGCCATGCGGTAGGCGTTTTGAAAAATGGAGGTTTTCTGACCGTGGATGATGATGGGTTCCTTCATCTGACCGTCATAGGTCGGGAGATTGCCGAGAAAATCTATGAACGCCATTTGTTTTTTATGGAGCAGTTTATCGCTGCTGGCGTCGATCAGGAAACAGCGGAACAAGATGCCTGCCGGATTGAACACGCCATCAGTGATACATCTTTCCGAAAGCTGAAGGAGAAAGTACAAGGAACCGATTAGCGCACATCGGCTCCGCTCTGCTCTGCATAATAAGTTATCTGCCCCGTCCGGGGAAAGAAAAAAACCGTTGACTGGGGCAGATAATTTCGTGCGCTATTTTAAGGTTTGAACTCAATCGGCGGTTTTGAAGGACAATTTCAGAGCCGCCGTTTCTTTGCGTTTACACAAACTAATGACGACTTGCAGGGACACGGTAGCCGCTTGGAGGTTAATTTGCCGTGTCTCTTTTGCTTTTTCAAAGCTCCCATGATCTACATCAATTAAAAAAAGCATTGCCCCTCCTCCGGGCAAGTATAGCATTGCATCGGCATTATCGTTCCATGTGATTCAGCATAATAATGACTGTTCTTGGTGCGCCAGTTTCCCATTGCGGGAATCTGGCGTTTTTTGTTGCCTTTTTTTCGGAGATAATCCGGCTGTATACCGGTGTCGTTCCCCACCTCCATTCGATTCACTCGTCAATCACCCGTGAATCGAATGGAGGTACATAATGAAGAAAATTAACCTTCGGGAACTTTATCCTGATGTTTATACAACAGACTTTTTTGTAGATGTGACAGAGGAAGTAATGGAGACTATTCGAGCAGCTGAACGTGCGGAGGCTGCGTATGAGCGAAAGATGTATCGTTATAAAGCACAGTATTCTCTGGATTGCGAGAATGGCATTGAAAATGCGGTGCTGTTGAAGCCGAAAACACCGGAGATGATTCTGGAGGAAAAACAGCTTCAGGAGCAGGTCTATTCTGCTGTGATGAATTTACCGGAAAAACAGGCAAAGAGGATTTATGCCCGATATTACCTGGGAATGACGGTAAATGAAATTGCCGGGGTAGAAGGTGTAGACCCAAGCCGTGTCCGAGACAGTATCCGGCGCGGCTTAAAGCAGCTCGGAAAATATTTTTGATAAAGTTTCGTTTGATGCGCCTGTTTTTTGCCTTTTTTGTCAGTGTTAATAAGAAGGACAAGTTTTCCTCCTTCATCTGCACATTGACAATCGAATAGACAGCACAACAGGTACATAACCCATGTACGAGCGAATATGAAACGCCGCGAGGATGGAGCAGTCAGGGAGGTGATGAAAGCACTGCTTCGGAGCGATCTACGATTTCATAAAAGAATGGTGGCAGATTTGGCGCGATGACTACATGGGGGCTTAAAGATACTTCCTCACGGCCCGCCAAAGACTTGGGGGGAACCCTGCGGCACACGATACGAACGGTGCTGCGGAGTTATGACAGCCGCGCCAGCGGAGACCTGTTGTGTTCCCATCGTCAGGGGGCGTGGCAAATGTGATGAAAGCTGAGTTATATAAATAGGAAGCGTTTGCAGCTTCCTGTTCAAAATCAGATACCATGCGCTGGCAGTTTCGGCTGCCAGCGTATTCATGTGGCTTTGAACAAACACGATGACAAACTTGACGGATTGGAGGAAATATGCTTTATGGAAAAACTTATTACGCGAAAAGAAGCAGCAGAAATCTTGGGTATCAGCATTGCAACGCTGGACGCGGCCCGTAACAATGGCCTTATTTCTTATGTGCAATATGTGCAGAATGGCTGTGTGTACTTTACCTCAGCGGGCCTTCAGGAGTATATCGCAAAATGCACCCACAGGGCAAAGCCAGCAGAAAAGAACGCAACTTATCGTAAACCTCGCAGAGCTGGAGTGTGAGCCGGTCCGTATCCTTGTCGAAATCATAATGGTCTGATAAAACATAGATACAGCGCTGGAGTATATTCTTAGGAGGTGGAGGAATTGGCAAATAGGAAAATAATGCTTCCTCAATATGGCACAGTTATGAAAAGAGGTGTCCTATATTATAGGACCAGAATCAAAGACACGAATGGTAAGCTCGTAGCTATCTACGCAAAAACACCTGAAGAACTATACAACAAAGAAACGCTTGCGTTGGAACAGATTGAGAATGCCACTTTTCATCGGAAAACGCCCACAGTTGCAGAGTATTGTGAAAAGTGGCTGCTGATGCAGTCGGTTCATGTACGAGCTACTACTTTGACGGATTACACCTCAAAGGTCAGGCGGCATATTATAGCGGAATTGGGAGATAAACGGATGGGTGAGGTTAGCCTGGATGATATTCAGCTTGCCCTTGTTCCGGTTTCCAAGAAATCTGCATCGGTTTATAAATCTGTGGTAATCCTTTACAAATCTATCTTTCGCGCAGCGATGGAAAGCAGGATCATTGACCATAACCCGACGATTTATCTCACGACAAAAGGTGGCGGTGTTCCACAAGAGGATCGTCAGGCTTTGACAGATGAACAGGTGGAGCGCCTTTTGGATGCTATCCGAGATTTGCCGCCTTATGTCTTTGTCATGATCGGTTTGTACGCGGGTCTACGCCGGGAAGAAATTCTTGCTCTGCAATGGGATTCAGTATATCTGGATACGGATACTCCATATCTGACGGTAAGGCGAGCATGGCATACAGAACACAACAGACCGGTGATCTCAGATGAATTGAAAACCAAGGCTGCGGGGAGAAATATCCCCCTCCCTGTTTGTTTGGCCGAGTGCTTGAAAGCAGCAAAGGAAACTTCGACTTCGGAATATGTAGTTTCAAACCGGGATGGCGAACCGTTGTCCTACACGCAGTTTAAGCGGCTGTGGCAGTATATTGTTACGAGGACGGTCAAGGAGCGGAGCTATTATCGGTATGAAGATGGAAAAAGAGTAAAGCATACTGTCACACCTGTCTTGGGAGAAAAGGCCGCTCATAACGGAAAAGTGGTTTACAGCCTGGACTTTGAGGTAACACCCCATCAGCTGCGGCATACTTACATCACCAACCTTATTCATGCGTCGGTAGATCCCAAAACGGTTCAATACTTGGCAGGCCATGAAAGCAGCAAGATTACCATGGACATTTATGCGAAGGTTAAGTACAACCGACCAGATGAGCTGGTCAGATCAATGAGCTGCGCGTTTGCAAGCTGGGACGCAGCACAGTAATAATAAAATAGGAAGTAAAGCAGGAGCGAGGCAAGGATGTCTCGCTCTTTGTTTTGCATCAGCCGTATCTTTGATTAAATCGAGGCTTTCTGATAAAAAGAGAGTGTAGATACGGAGACTACACATTATCAAGAAAGGACGATCAAAGATGGCAAAAAAGAAAGCACAGATCCCGAAGTATGGGACCATTACATTGAAAGGAATCCAGTATTACAGAACCAGGATTACGGATGCAGATGGCAAAGAGTTGAGTTTGTATGCCGCTACTTGTGAAGAATTGTATGAGAAGCAGTTAGAGGCCCGGAAGCAGGTGGAAGAGATTATCTTTCACCGGCAGCACCCGACAGTAGCCGAGTATGGCGAGAAGTGGCTGCTGATGCAGTCGGCAAAGGTGTCTGCGTCTACACTCAGAGGTTATACGAGGGATATGACAAACTATATCATCAAACCCCTGGGAGAGATGTATATGGAAGAAGTGACTGCTGACGATATTCGGCTGGCTCTTGTTCCATTGTCAAAGAAATCAGAAGGCTTATACAATAAGGTCAATATGCTGCTCAAGTGCATTTTTTATACGGCAGAGCGAAACCAAATTCTTGAACACAACCCCTGTGCAGGAATATCCGGTAAAGGCGGAAAACCGACAAAAAAGAAGGAGGCATTGACAGATCAGCAGGTAGCCGTGCTTCTGGATACAGTCAAGGGGCTTCCTCCATATTTGTTTATTATGCTCGGTTTGTATTCCGGTCTGCGTCGGGAAGAAATTCTTGCACTGCAATGGGATTGTGTATTTCTGGACGAGGATACACCTTATCTATCGGTGAGGCGGGCATGGCGTACAGAGCATAACAGACCCGTGGTTTCTACGGTGCTAAAGACTCCAGCGGCAAAAAGGGATATTCCGATACCGAAGTGTTTGGTAGATTGTCTGAGAGAAACGAAAGAAAATTCCATATCAGATTATGTGATCGCTGACAGCAAAGGAGAGCCACTGGCTGCCTCGCAGTTCCAAAGAGTGTGGCAGTATGTCGTTGTCCGCTCCACTAAGCCCCGGAACTATTATAAGTATGTAAATGGGGAGAGTATCAAATATACGGTTACTCCAACGCTGGGTATGACCCAGAAGAATCAACCCCAAATCAAATATACGCTGGACTTTGATGTGACACCTCATCAGCTGCGGCACACTTACATCACCAATCTTCTCTATGCGGGCGTTGATCCAAAGACAGTACAATACCTTGCCGGACACGAAAACAGCAAAACAACTATGGACATCTATGCAAAAGTGAAGTATAATAAACCAGAGGAGTTGTTTGGGGTAGTAAATGGTGCGTTTCATCAGGCTATCGCTGAATGAAAGAAGGCCGTTTTTTATGGTCCGCACACCGGATAACTGGGAAGCAGAAAGCCGGAAAAGCCCGGAATATCAAGGAAAAACAGCTCAAAAACTCGCGCAATACGGTCTGAAGGCCGCCCGTCGTGCTCCCCAGTTCTCCAAGCGCTGATATTTCTATCACGCGCCGAAGAGCGAACTTTTCAACAAGAAGCCCGAAACCGTCAGGTTTCGGGCTTCTTTCTTTGTGTCTTGACAAAAATCTGCCGCCAATGAAGCTAAAACAGGAACTGTTTTTTTGATGCGAGGATCTGCTGTCTGGTACGATCAGATTCGTGGAGACTGGGGCAGATTGGCAGACAGAGCGCAGCACAGAAGCGTGACGAGGGAATAGCGTAAAAAATAAGTCCCTCCGGACGGAGGGACTTAAATAGCCAAACACAAGAGCACAGACAGAAAAAGAATACCGAGACTAATGCAGCAGACGATTTTCAAACCAGTATCCATTCCATGCACCTCTTTCTACCTTATTATTCTATCAGGCCGCATACAAAAGTCAATAAGAGGTGAAGCTGCCGACGGATGTTCTCCTGGTGTGCTGGCGTGAGAGTGCCGGGGCACGGTTGGAGTGGGCCTATGCGGAGAAGATCGGGAAAGAGATTGTCATGGCGGAACAGGGATGGATCGAGGAATATTTGGAGAGGGTGGAGACAGTCACTGGAATTGAATAAAGCAAAAGAAAACCCCTCGCTTTTGCAGCGAGGGGTTTCCGTTCGTAAAATCGAAAATAAAATGTCTTTTTTGAGTTTTTTATTGTCGTAATGGAAAATATTATTACCGCCTAAAACGGCTGAAAACGTTGAAATATAAAGAAAACCACGCAATCACAAGGATTGCGTGGTTGGCGCGGAAGGAGGGATTTGAATTTTAAGCAGCGTGTAAAATGCTGTATCAGCGCATCTTAAAAACCGTGTGTTTTCAGTGCTTTGCGGGTTTGTGTGTAAAATGCTGTATCATGTTATAAAATCTGTAAGGGGTAAACTAAGGGGTAGAAAACAGCGTTGATTTTTGATGGTTCCCATGTTATCCTGTCGATAGGCGCTGCACGAACGGCAGGCGGTCAGCACTTCCCGGAAGGGAGGTGATGCCAATGGTTACATATTCAGAGCTGTTTCAGCTTTGTTTGGTACTGATTGGTTTTGCTGGTCTGATTATTCAGATTTGCAAGAGAAAATGACCGCCCCTTGCCCGAGCGGTCATTTCGCAAGAAATAGAACGTAAAGGCTGACCGCTTGTCGCAGCGCCCTTTCTGTTTTCATTATAGCAAATTCTCATGTCCTGTCAAGCCTTGGATCATTTCGAGGCTTTTCTTATACCCGGGATTGCTTTTTACCTCCGCAGAGTTGGCGGGCCAGCGTGGCGGCGGAGATATGGCCGCTGGGGTCCATGGGATAGTACTTCCTGACGGTGCGTGGGTCCCTGATGCCAGTGAACGCCTTTACGTCCTTGATATTCAGGAGATTTCGCCCACCGGTAAAGGCGAGGATCTGTTCCAGATTGTCATAGTAAAAATCGTTGACCATGGTGGCCGCCCTCTTTTGCTTTGTCGTGATTGCTGATAAAATGTGCCGTTTTCTTGTCCTCGCGCGATGTGTTGCAGCTTCCCCTGACTGGTTACATCCTCTCACAAATGCTTTCTCATTGCCAGTGCATAAGCAATTTCTTGAAAGATTTTTGTATGATATAATTATGATTTTACCCGTGTTTATAGGCGTTCCTTTTATTGTTTTACAGCTTCATTGACACTGGCCTCCAGTGCGGCAAGGGCATCGCAAATTAGGTCAAGGGCGGGAACGTAAACGGCGGAGGTTCGTCGGCAGGCGACCAATGAAAGGAACCTGGTATTTTCGCCGGCGCTGGTCTGAACTGCGGTAAACTCCTCACTAAGCCCCTCCGAAACGATTTGCAAGCTGGCCGCGATCTGCTCCAGTTTGATTTGAACTTCGTCCATTGTGATTTTTTCCATAGTAAATCCTCCATTTATCCTTGTGACAGTTAGGGAGGGACGCTCATGCGCCCTCTCCGCTCTTGCGTACCGTTTTTGAACCCAGCTTTATAAAGGCTCCCTGTTCATCCTCGCGGATCGCCCGGAAAGCAATGCTGCCGGTATAGGCTTCACGTTCAAAGCGTATTACGGCGGCTTCGGTCCCGCGCCAGACGGTGAACACCACTGTTTCCCCACGGTGTTCCACTGTATAGGCATCGGGGTCAATGCGGGCGGCGGTGGTCATTTTGGAAAAGTCCGCGCCTGCGTAGAGTACGGAGCCGGTGAGAAAATTAACCTCGAACATTCCGCCTCCGCACGGGGCACTTTCATCATAGGCGGGGTGAAGTTGGGCAAGGGTACCGTTCTGCCAGAGCTTGCACTGACCGGATGGCGTCCACTCCACATCCGGGAACTGCTCACGGATCAGGTCAAGGGCAATCTTCCGGGCAGCTTCATCAATGGCGGCCCTCTGCTGGATATACTCGGTTCTGTTCATTGTGAAATCCTCCTTGCTTTCTTGGCGGGAGGCTGATACAATCTGGGTATCAACCTCCCTGTGGTGGTTGGTGGTTACGGCTCTCTGTGCCTTGCTTTGGACGGCGGTGGTACAGAGGGCTTTTCTATTGCATCCAGAAGGGCTATCACCCAGCTTGCTATCTGGATGGCCCCGGCAACGGCGGCGATCACTCCCATCATGCTACGGAGAAGCGGCGCACGGTGGTTTCTTTGATGAACCGCTCCGCCACATCCGGCAGGGCCTTTTTGAGCGCGCTGGTGTCGATTCTGGCGCTGGTCACGCTCTTCCATGTGATTTTATACTCCCCGGCGGTCATGCTCTCAGAAGCGCCCATAGCGGCCTTGATTGCGTCCCGGATGGAATCGGCCTCCGCCTGTGCTTCGTCGATCAGGGATTGGAGCTGCCGCAGCTCCCGGCACTTACTTTCTAATTCCTGTGAACTCATGTTCTTTACCTCCCAAGATAAAATAAAAGCGGCACCGAATATCGGCACCGCCATGTATGTAATCAGATCTATTTACTTGAGTTTGGGGAGCGGGAAACGGATTGCATTGCTGACATCCTCGGCCCACTCAATCAGAGCGTTTACGCCGTCCCGTGTGATTTCGGAATTTTCTTCCAGCCTATCCAATCTGGCCTCTATTCCATCGATCTTAGATTCTACTCCGTTCAGTCTGGAATTGATTTTGCGGAGTTCTGCTTGCTGAGATTCCAGCAGTTGCAGGATCTTCTCTTCATTGGTCATCGTTTACCACCTCATGCATTCATTATACGGTGCCGATATTCGATTGTCAAGGTACGTTGGGGAACCCCGGCGGTGGTGGTCATTAGGGCTGTGGCCTCATTGCTTCCCATTCCCTATACCGTTCCGCCCTTATCCGTGATCTCGGTGTTAGGCTTCAACGATTGCCGGTGTCTCAACTGTTTTCGTTTGTTCCCTCGCTGTGATTACATCATATCGCATATTGCGCAAGTATGCAAGATGGGATATTGCACAAGCATGCACTGCTAAATTTGTGCAATAGGCATAATTGCGTAAGTACGCACATAGACGTATACTATTATCAGAAAGTGGGTGATTGAATGGGCGGAAAAACATCAGCTAAATCTAAGAATGACTGGATTGCAAAAGCATACGATAGAATTAACCTGACGCTCCCCAAAGGTCAGAAAGACATTATAAAGGCCCATGCAGAGGGCCGAGGGGAAAGCGTGAACGCATTTATCAACCGTGCCATTGATAACCAGATGGAGCAAGACAAGGCTTGACAGGAGCCATCTTGTGAGATATTGTGAAGTTGCTGCATAGTTAAGAGGCTGGGCCACTGTGTTTATAGCACAGGTGCGGCTGGTTCGATTCCAGATGCAGCTATGACAGCGGAAAGCCGGGGCGCTTGCTCCGGCCTTTTCCTGTTTGTGCCTGGGCGTGGGAGCGATCAAGCCGCTCAGGGCCGGGGCTTCTCTGTCTGGCGGCTCAGGAGGCCAGAGATGGAGGCCGGATGGTGGAGGGTAGGGGGGTAGCGGAAAAACAGGGGGTGTCTCTTCCTCGTGGTATAGGGCTATATACACGCATCCCCTTGCCCCATTTCTGGACTGGGGTAGGGGAAAAAGGGGCGGGGGCTTTGCGTGTCCGCAGCGCGAAAATTATAAAAGACTATCTACGGACTTCACAAATTCAGATCGCTATGCTAAAATACGCAATGAGGGGATGCATACCCTTACGGAGCCGTTTCCCACATTTGCGGCGGGATCTCGACCCGTGTCAGCATTTGTGGGGACTGCTTCGCAAACGTCTGATACATTCGGGGAAGCCGTAGGTTACGGACCTACCAAGCTGGCCCCGGATGTTATCGGACCCTCACAGACGCGGGAACCGGTTTGACCGTAAGTTGCGGGGAGGTGTCCTCCACGTTGAACGCCCGTGTTGTGAGAAATAGCTGAGATTGTGTCCCAGCGTCACCATTGGTGGCAAGGCTGGTTGGATTGGCACGATCTTGTCAGCAGGGCTTGAATGAGTTTCCGTCGCGGTAGGTGCTGGACCTACGTCAGGGCCGGAAACTTCATTCAGGCTCCTTTTGTGAGTGCCACGCAAAGCGCCTTTAAACGGTCTTTGAGCGCGCCCTTCCCATCGGGATATAACACACACCAGAAAACGCCCATCTTCGCTTCTGGGGGCATTTATGGCCGTTCCTGACGGCTTCTCCACTTGACATAGTAAAAGACCTCCCATTTTGGGAGGCCTTTTTTCAAATTTTATCCGCGATAGCATCCATCAGCCAGTCCTCAACACTCTCAAAGCCGCAGACCTCTACGGTTCTGCAAATCTGCTCGTAGACTGTTTGGCTGACCTCCACGGAGAGCGTCACCGTTTCTTTTACTTCGGGTTCTGTTTTCTTTCTGGGCATAGCTTATCTCTCCTTTACGGCGATGAGTACGGTTTCCAAAAGTTTGATGGCGGCGGAGGTGCTTGCCACAGCGTCCAAATCAAGGATGACTGTTTTGCCCCGCTTTTCGTTTCCGTCCTTGTCTATCCAGTTCGGCTTGCATACGCTCAGCTTCCGGCCCTCCCGGAAATATTCGATGATGTTTTTGCCGGTGTTGACGGTAACCGGCTTCTCGGTGTCCCAAACGTTCATAGTGGCTCCTTTCATAGAAAAATCGGATAGGGGATGTATAAAAAAACGCGCGTGCGCGTTGTGATCTTGTGCGGCGGCATACAGGGAAAGCCAGTCGGTAAGCCTCATGGTAACGAGCCATGGGGCTTTATTCTTGCGGTGGAACACTGCCGGGGAGCCATCCTGAAACCGCTCTGCGTCCCGTGCAGCTTGCTCTATTGCCTTTGCTATGTTCAACTGCTCCACGCGCTTGCACTCAATGTGGATACCGGGTAGACCAAACACATCAGGCACAGTCCCGTATGTCCTGTTCCCGCCCCACGAAACGGGATACCCGGCGCGGCGGAGGTGGTCTGTAAGCTCCCGTTCCCCCGCCGCACCCTTGCGCTGCGACATTCTTCCGCTTGCCACTGGTTCCCCTGCTTTCACTCGTTCATCAGGATTGCCCCGGCCTCACTCAAATCTTCGATGATCTCGCAGTTGGTCAGCCCCATAGCATGGATTTCCCTGTCTCCGCTGCTCAGCTCCACAAGAGCAAGGCAGACTACCGGGTGGGAAACATGGCCGTCGAACCCCCATAGCAAATTGGCGGGGGCGGGAATGATCTGAAGAATTTTATTTTCATTCATAATGTTGTCCTTTCTGTTCTGACCGGCTCACAGCCGGAAATAATCGTTGAGCCGCTGTTCAAATTTATCACGGTCTGACACATCCAGCAGGGGCGCAAAGCGATGCTGTAATTCGTCTCGTTGCCGGTAGCGGTCACACCGTCGGCGCTTTGGCTTGGTGCCTCGCAGAATGGTACAGGCCTGTTCGAGCGTCAGCATACGATCCTCCCGGTTGCCTTGTAGAATGTCGCATCGACATGGCCGCATGGCCCGCGTCGATTCTTGTCAAGCCACAGCTCTAACAGGGACGGTGTTCCCGCTCCGTTGCTCTCGCATGGCGGATCGTGCAGCAGGCACACAGTATCTGCATCCTGTTCGATGGCTCCGCTCTCCCTGAGATTGGCCATGGTAGCCCGGAACTCGCCGGAACGGTCAGAGGCAGCGGCCCGGTTAAGCTGGCACAAACACAAAATTGGAATGTCCAGCCGCATAGCCAGCAGCTTTAACGCACGGGAATTGCGGGTGGTGGCCTCGTACAGGCTTAGCCGCTTTTCCGGTGGTTCCAATAGTCCCAAATGGTCAATCACCAGCAGACCCGGCTTTTCCCGGAAACAGAGGGCTTCAATCTGCCGGATGTTGATTCCGGAACGACGATTGAACACGATAGGTAGCCTGGAAAGCTGAGACATCCCGCTTGCAAACCGGCGGTATTCCTCCTCAGATAACTGCCCCCCGAACATATACCGCGCCGCAGAGCCGCCGCCCAGATTGCCAACCAGCCGGGCCGTACAATCCGCTGGGTCCATCTCTAACGAAATATACAGCACCCTTGTTCCTGCCTTTGCGGCGTTCAGGGCGATCTGCAGGGCGAGTGCGGATTTACCAATGGCGGGCCGTGCACCGATGACGTGTAACCCGCTGTTGATGTACCCTCCGCCCAGCAGCTTGTCCAGCCCAGCAAGGCCAGTGGGAACACAGGGGGTTTCCCCATCTTCCGACTGTCGCTCCACACGGTCACATAGGGCATTCAGCGCGTCGACAACGGTCGCTGCTTCCCCGGCTCCGCCACTCTCCGCAAGGCCCTGTATGACCGTTTGCGCGTGGCTCAACGCTTCCGCTGGGGCTTGCTCGGAGGAAAGCAGCTCATTTCCCAGCGCTGCCAGCTTCCGCCCCAGAGAAGCCTCCTTGGCGGCGGAGGTGTAGGCGGTAAGGTTGGCGGTGGTGGGTGTAATTTCCATTGATTTCAGCAGAAGCTTGTCCGTCACCTCCGGGCAATGCTGCCCCGCTTCTGCCCGAACGGTGAGCGCGTCAAAGCTGCCGTTTTCTGCGAACTGCCGCCGCATGGCCCGGAATACCTCACGGAGCGGGGCAAGTGTAAAATCATCTTCGGACAGCCCGGAAGCCTCCGGGAATAGTGTGGGGTCAACCAGTAGAGACCCTATAACACCATACTCGCTCAGAATAGATTGTTCCACGATTTACCTCCATTCCCCGGTTTCCGGGTCATAAATGCGCTTTGGCGGCTCAGACTGTGGCTTCCCGGCGGGAATTTGCCTCAGCCGTTCCCAAATGATCCCCTGCCAATTCGAAGCCATGCAGTCCCGGATCAGGTTGGCGACAGCAGCTTCACCGTACTCCTGTGAATTGCGTTGGACTTGTCCAACCAACGTCTTAAGGCCAATGGGTTTGTATGCCTGCCGTTTTTCCGTCTTGTACGCAATCCACGATTCAAAAGCTGCTTGCAGATCATCACCGAACCCCGTTTCCCCCTGTGGGGGATATAAGGGGGAATTAGTCTTAGTCTTAGTCTTTATATGACTGCACTTTTCACTTCCTTTTTCACTGACTGTTTCACTGTCGGAAACACTGACTTTTTGTTGGGTACAATCCATGAGAAAATAGGCGTTCGGTGATTTTTTCTTGCCTTTTTCGTATCGGACAAGGCCAGTCTCAACCAATGCATCCCGTGCCAAGATAGCAACCCGTTCTGTTCGAGTATCGATCATGCCCATGAGACGGAAATTGTCCACTTGGATTGATTTCGGCCATCCGGCTTCATTGAAAAGTGCAAGGAGGCGGTAAAAAAGTAGGGTGGCATTGCCTGACAAATAGTGAGTGTGCAGCCACTTGTTAAAACTGTTCAATCGATCTAAATAGGTCAATGTGACACCCTCCACCATGAAAATACTGCCCGCCATTATAAATCACTGTCCCGTCCCTGCTGCCGCACCCAGCCTTGAAGATCGGACACCAACACGCGGGTACACCCTCCGAGGTGAACGACTGGAAAGCCCGGCAGCTTCGCCAGCCGGTACACTGTTGGACGGCTGACACCCAACAGCCGGGCAGCTTGGGCCATGTTGACAGCCAGCGGCTTCATTCCGTCCATCAACCCTCACCCTCCCGGATCTCGAACAGCGCGTCAAAGTCGCATGACAGAGCACCGCAGAGCTTTTGCGCCGTGCTTGGGCGGACGGCCTTTCCCTGCTCCACCCGCAAGACCGTCCGCTCGGTCAACCCTGTCAGTTCACCAAGTCCCCGGAGGGTCAACCCCTGCCGAAGTCGTACACTTCTCAACTCATTACCATGTGCGAAAATCATGTGTTCCGCCTCCCTTCATTGCCTACAGTTTACCACATGGGGTCGGAAATTTTAATACGAAAGCGGTATCTATTTTCTTGACACACAGATGAAACGACGTTATAATGGACGTGAAAGGTAACTAAAAAAGCAACTCCGGGGGGGTAATGAAATGGAAAACAACATAAAGGAGCTTGTCGGGAAACGCTTGATTACTTTGCGCGGAGAACTAACACAGGAAGATATTGCGGCAAAGGTAAACGAAAAACTCGGCGGTGGATGCACCAAGCAGAAGATTTCCAAGATTGAAAATGGAAAGCAGGAGGCGAGCTATGACGATTTAATTGCGCTTGCTCAAATATACGCTGTTTCAACTGATTACCTCTTAGGATTATCAGAGGAACGGCTGCCGGAATCAATGGGGACTGTTGAATACACAGGGCTTACAGTTGAAGCCGCGAACTATTTGCACACGATGCACCTTGCAGATGAAGCAAGGGCAAAAAAATCGACCCCTACGATGTGTGAGATGATAAGCGAATTTTTATATCACAGTTCACGGGCTATTCATGATATGTACTTTTTGTATCTGACTACAAAAGACATGAGTACATTTAAGCCAACGCTTACATTGTTGACGGATGAACAAGATGCGAAAATGCAGTATAGAGCGCACATGATGGCGAACAAATACTATGGAACGTGTGAAATTGTTTCAGGAAAAAATTATTTACTTTATAAAACGGAGCGGATCGTAAACAGGATGCGCGAGGCTGTCGCAAAGACGGTTAGACTTTCGGATGCTGTAAAGGCTTGTGACAAAATGTCCGCGGAAAATGCGGCACGCGAATATGAGATCGTCAAAAGAAAGCGGTCAACAGACAAATAAAAACCCGCCCCCGGTGCTGGAACACCGGAAGCGGTTATAGGGGCAGTAAACTTTGACAGGCCTACTGCCCTCCAATCATAACACGAAATATGGAGGAATTGCAATGCCAAGAAAATCTAATACCAGAGCGGCGCAAGGGTCCGGAAGCATCCGGCAGCGGACAGACGGCACATGGGAGGCCCGTATCACTGTTGGCACCGATCCGGGAACGGGCAAGCCGGAACGCAAAAGCGTATACGGCAAGACGCAGGCTGATGTACGAAAGAAAATGACTGCAATTTTGCGGACCGTAGATAGTGGCACATATCAGGCCCCAGACAAAACAACCGTTGCGGAATGGCTTGATGAATGGATGAAAACATTCTGTGCCGTCAAGGTGAAGCCGCTGACATATAGTAGCTATGAGGTGGCAATCAAGAACCACATAAAACCGGCTATCGGAGCGGTGAAAATCCAGGCTGTGAAGGGTGTTCACATTCAGAAGCTCTATAACAGCATGACCGCCGCCGGATTATCTCCTAAAACTGTAAAGAACGTTGCTGCCATTCTTCATAAGGCGTTTTCTGTGGCTCAGAAACAGGGCATGGTACAGGGGAACCCCTGCGATGCTGCGGAGCTGCCAAAGGCCACACAAAAGGAAATAAAGCCATTGACCGACGCGGAAATACCTCTTTTCCTGCAAGCCATCAAAGGGCTGTCGATGGAAAACGCCTATGCGCTCTGTCTGTTTGCCGGATTACGTGAGGGGGAGTGTCTGGGGCTTTCTTGGGAACAGGTGGACTTTAAAGCCCAGCGAATTACCATCAGCCAGCAGCTCCAAAAGGAAAAGAAGAAAAACGCGGCGTACTACATTGCCCCCAGCACGAAGAGCGGAAAGCCCCGGCAGATAGAGCCGCCGGAAATCGCATTTCAGTATTTGCGGGCAGAACGAAAGCGGCAGGCTGAGAATCGCCTTGCTGCCGGGGAACTGTGGAATAACCCAGATGATCTTGTTTTTACAGATGCGATGGGCGGACATCTGAGAATATCGACCTTCTATAAAACCTTCAAACGAATCGCAGAGAGTATCGGACGGCCAGACGCAAGACCTCATGATCTCCGGCACACCGCCGCGACTGTTGCGATTGCTGCCGGAGCTGACATAAAGAGTGTGCAAGACCTGCTGGGCCATGCGACCGCCAGCTTTACCCTGAACGTCTATGCCCACACCAGCGACCAGATGAAGAAAGACACTGCCGCCAGAATGCAGAACTACTATGACAATCTCACGGCCAAAAAGGCATAAAGCAGCCCCGCCGGATTTTAACATCCGACGGGGTAAATTTTCTGTAAGGGGTAAGTTTAGGGGTATAGCAAAAATGTGAGGCTGCTATCTTGAACTTTTGAAGCAGAAAAATCGCGAATATAAAAGAAGAAATCGTCTTATCTGAACAAATAAGACGATTTCTTCTGGCGCGGAAGGAGGGATTTGAACCCTCGCGCCGGTTTTATCCAGCCTACTCCCTTAGCAGGGGAGCCCCTTCGGCCTCTTGGGTACTTCCGCAGGTCGATGGTGTTTTATGAAATTGGCGGAGAGAGTGGGATTCGAACCCACGGAGACTTGCGCCTCGCCGGTTTTCAAGACCGGTTCCTTAAACCACTCGGACATCTCTCCATCGGCAGAGGAGTTCTCCAGCTCTCAAACGCTTGATTAGTTTACCATAGATTGGGGCGGTTTGTCAACCGAAAACGGAGAATCTTTTTATAAAAATTTATCAGGCGGAAAACGTTCACAATTTAAAGATGACTTTTCTGACAGGAACGGTTATAATAATACCATCTGTCCGGCGGTTTTTGCCTCCGGCACACCTGAAGAATGACAGGAGGACCCATTTTGAAGAAACTGAACCAATGGATCGACCGGTTTGCGTACAGCCATCCTCGTTTCGGCATACCGAACCTGATGCTCTACATTGTTATCGCCAACGCGGTGACGTACATTTTGACGCTGTTCGCTGGGTCGGCGGCCCTGAGCTTTTTGAAATTTGACCTCTACCATGTGCTCCATGGCGAGATGTGGCGGCTGGTGACCTTTGTGCTGCTGCCCTTTACCTATCGCCCCATATCGCTGTTTATCATGCTGTCCTTCTGCTACTTCGTGGGCGGGACGCTGGAACGGGAGTGGGGCACCGCCAAGTTCACCCTGTACTATCTCAGCGGCATGCTGTTCAGCGTACTGTCCACGGTGATCCTCTCGCTGGCCACGGGGTATTACGGCTGGAGCCTGTCCGACGCCTATTACATCAACCTGACGATGTTCCTGGCCTTCGCAGTGATGTATCCCGACGCGCAGGTCTGGTTTTATGGGGTGATCCCTCTGAAGGCCAAGTGGCTGGCATGGGCGGACATCGCTTTGATGGCGTGGAACATCGCTCGGTCCGTGCGGTACGGTGCCTACGCCAGTGCTCTGGCCGCTGTGGTGGCAATTTTGAACTTTGTGATCTTCTTCTGGGAGGATATCAAGAGCATTTTGGGGATCCAGAGCCGTCAGCGGTCCAGACAGACCATTCAATTCAAGTCCGCCGTCCGGCAGCAGAAGAAGGCGGAGACGGAGCGAGGCTACCGCCACAAGTGCGAGGTCTGCGGCCGCACGGACGCTGACCACCCGGAGCTGGAATTCCGCTACTGTTCCAAATGCCAGGGCTATCACTGCTTCTGCTCAGACCACATTTTTGACCACCAACACTTCACAAAATAAAGCAATCCCGGCGCGGTTTGACCGTGCCGGGATTTTTTGCCCTTACCGCTCCAAGGCGGCAGCGTACAGCTCGTTTTTGGAAAGGCCGGTGTGCTCTGCCACCTCCTTGGCGGCGTCCTTCAGCCGCATCCCCTGTTCCTTCAGAGCAAGGACTTGCGCCACGCCGTCCTCCAGCGTCACCACGGCGCCGGTTTTGGGGGCGGCACCGGCCACCACAAGGACGTATTCACCTTTGGGGGCATTCTCCTCGTAATAGGACACGGCTTCGGCCAGAGTGAAGCGCAGAACCTCCTCGTGGAGCTTAGTCAGCTCCCGGCACAGGGAGATCCGGCGGTCCGGGCCGAAGGCCTCCATCAGGTCATTCAGTGTGGTGCGGAGCTTGTGAGGGGCTTCGTGGAAGATCATGGTCCGGGTCTCGCCCTTTAAGGAATTCAGGTGTTCCCGGCGGCTTTTTTTGTTGACGGTGAGGAAGCCCTCGAAGGTGAAGCGTCCGGTGGGCAGACCGCTGACGGCCAAGGCGTTGACGGCGGCGCAGCAGCCGGGAATGGCCCGGACCTCCACGCCGTTTTCTGCGCACAGCCGCACCAGATCCTCGCCGGGGTCAGAGATGGCGGGGGTGCCGGCGTCCGTCATCAGAGCGCAGGATTCTCCGGCCAGCAGTCGATTCAGAACGCTCTGCCCGGCGGTGACGTGATTGTGCTCGTGATAGCTGATCAAAGACTTTTTCACGCCGAAATGGTTCAAAAGCTTCATGGACACACGGGTGTCCTCCGCGGCGATGAAGTCCGCGTTTTCCAGCGTTTCCACCGCACGGGGGGTGAAGTCCCCCAGATTGCCGATGGGCGTAGCTACCAGATATAAAATGCCTGCCATGGTCAGACCTCCTGATCTCGAAAGTAAATGACGTTCAGCTCCCCGGTGGGAGCGCCGGTATCCGTTTGCAAAAGAAGGGGCGGTTGAATGTCCACCCCCGGCTTACCGCCCCGGCAGCCCTCTATCAAAAAGAGGGAAGGGGCTGTGTCCGGTCGATTCTGGACGAAGCGCAGCCGCTTGGGTTCCATGCCCGCCTCCCGCAGGGCGCAGGCTGTGTCCGTCAGCCGTTCTGGCTTGTGGACCAGACAGAATTTTCCACCCCACCGCAGCAGATAGGACGCGGCGGCACAGATGTCCGCCAAACTCGCCTCCGTTTCGGAGCGGGCAGTGCGGCGGGCGTTGTCCCCGGAGACTTTTCCGCTGGCAGGCGGATAGTAGGGCGGGTTGCAGACCACCAGATCAAAGGAGCCGGTGGAAAAATGCTGCCGCACCTGTCGGAGGTCGATACACCGAAACGTGAGCCGGTCCGTCAGGCGGTTTTCGGCGGCGGCCCGCTCTGCCAGCGCCACAGCCGCCGGTTGAATGTCGATCCCGGTGACGGTCAGTTCCGACTGCCTTTGCAGGAGCAGCAGCCCCAGCAGGCCAGTGCCGCAGCCCAGATCGCAGACCCGCAGCCCGGTGGAGAGCTTCGGCAGGGAGGACAGCAGAAAGGAGTCCGTGCCGGGGCGGAACAGCGTATCATCCCAGACGAACCGCAGCCCGTCCGGCTTCAGGTATTCCCAATGCTCCACGCCGTCACCTCCCGTTGAACGCTGCTATTATTATATAGGGGAACCGCTTTCTCCGCAAGTCCCGGCAGCAAACAAAAAAACCGTCTCAGGATCGGGCCTGAGACGGTTTTATGTATCCCTTTAAGAATTATTCCTCGGGGACGATGGCGCCGTTGGGGCAGGTGTCGCTGCAAGAACCGCAGTCCAGGCAAGCGGCAGAATCGATCACGTACTGATCGTCGCCCTGGCTGATAGCGCCGGCGGGGCAAACGTCTGCGCAGGAACCGCAGCTGACGCAAGCAGAAGTAATCTTATAAGCCATGTGTACACACCTCCATTAGAATGTGCCTTCATTGTATCATACAATTTCTAAAAAGCAAGGGCGATTTGTTAAATTCTTGCCAAGGAAAAAGAAAACTGTGAAAATGTCACAAAAACCGGAAAAACATTGGAAAAAGCATGGCCTTTCGCCGGTTAGAGATATTGAACTGCATATGCGAACTATGGGGGAAATGAGCGTTCACAAACTGTTTACACAAATGGTCAAAGAAAGTCAAAAATAGCTATTGACATTGGAAAAGATCGTGCTATACTACAATCAAACAAAGGTTAAAGATAGTCAAAGTCAAAAGACAGAGACGAGAAAGGAGATGTCCCCATGGGGATTTCAGATTTGATCGCCAGCTTTTTGCAGGATAGCTTGGATACGGCGGAGAACGGTGTGCTGGAGGTCCAGCGCAGCGAGCTGGCCCAGCGGTTCAACTGTGTACCCAGCCAGATCAACTATGTGATGTCCACCCGGTTTTCACCGGAGCGGGGCTACATCGTAGAGAGCCGGCGCGGCGGCAACGGATATATCCGCATCACCCGGGTGCAGGTGGACCGGCAGACGCTGATGATGCACGTCATCAACAGTCTGGGCAGCAGCGTGGATCTGGCTTCGGCCAGAGCTATCCTCAGCAATCTGGTGCAGTCCGGCGCGTTGGAGCGGGACATGGGTCAGACGATCCTCACCGCCGTGGGCGATAAGGCCCTGAGCCGGGTGCCCCGGGAGAGCCGGGACGCTGTCCGGGCGGATATCCTGCGACAGGTACTGATTCTTCAGGTTTGAACGCCTGAAGAAGGGCACGCAACACAGTTAAGAAAAAATTTATATACAGTTTATGGAGGAATGCATTATGAAATGTGAGAATTGCGGAAAGAATGAAGTCAGCTTTGTATATCGCAGCAGCATCAACGGAAGAACAGAAGAACACCATCTCTGCCAGGCCTGCGCGGAAAAGCTGGGGTATACCCAGAAGCTCTTTAACCGGCGGCCGTCCATGCGGGACAGCTTCTTTGGCAATGATGATTTCTTCGGAGATTTCTTCAGCCCCATGCCCTCTCTGCTGGGTCGGATGAACCGGATGCTGGAAAGCCCCTTCGATGATTTCTTCGACGCCATGCCCGCCATCGGCGCAGCGCCGGTGCAGGAGGTCAAGGAGGAAAAGAAGGATGACCTCATGAGCCATGAGGAACAGAGCCGGTTCTCCTATCTGCGTCAGCTGAATGCGTTGAAGCTGGAGCAGAAGAAGGCTATCCACGAGGAGAACTTCGAGCGGGCCGCCCAGCTGCGGGACGAGATCCACAAGCTGGAGGAGGCCCACAAGGAGGCCAAGGAGTCCCACAAGGACGGCAAGGAAAGCGCTTAACAGGCGCGTTCAAACAAAACGCACACCCCAGAATAAAAGAGGTATTGAACTATGAATGAAAATAAATTTACTCCTACTGCGGAGGAAGCCCTGCGGCTGGCACAAGAGGCCGCAGGCGAATTGGGTCACGGCTATGTGGGGACGGAACACCTGCTGCTGGGCCTGATGCGTGAGGAGGAGGGCATGGCCCACACCGTCCTGACGGAGGCGGGCCTGACCGATGACCTGCTGACGGAAATGGTTCGGAAAAGCGTCGGCGCCGGTCTTCCCGGCGGCAATCCCGCTCAGGGTCTGACCCCTCGCGCCAAGCACGTTGTGGAGATCGCCATGGAGGATTCCATCCGGGGCGGCTACGCCTACATCGGCACCGAGCATCTGCTGGCCGGTATCCTGCGGGAGGGCAACAACATGGCAGTCCGTATTCTGCGGTCCGCCGGTGTGGACGCCCGTCAGCTCTATACCGCGCTGATGAAGAAGCTCACCGCCGCGCCCAGAGCGGCCCAGAGCGGCGACAGCCGTACTCCGGCAGCCGGTTCCGCCAAGGAGGACGGCAAGGGCAGCAAGACACTGGCAGAGTTCACCCGTGACTTGACGGCAGATGCCCGGACCGGCAAGCTGGACCCTGTCATCGGCCGTGATGACGAGATCCAGCGGGTCATCCAGATCCTGTCCCGCCGCACCAAGAACAACCCCTGCCTGATCGGTGAGCCCGGCGTGGGCAAGACTGCCATCGCCGAGGGCCTGGCCCGGAAGATCGCCATGGGCGATGTGCCGGAAAACCTGCTGGATAAGAAGCTCCTGTCTCTGGACCTTTCCGGCATGGTGGCCGGCACCAAGTACCGGGGCGAATTTGAGGAGCGTATCAAGAAGGTGATGCAGGAGGTTCAGAAGAACGGCAACATCATCCTCTTCATCGATGAGCTGCACACCATCGTGGGCGCAGGCTCCGCCGAGGGCGCTGTGGACGCCGCCAACATCATCAAGCCCGCGCTGGGCCGCGGTGAGATCCAGATCATCGGTGCCACCACCCTGAACGAATATCGCAAGTATATCGAAAAGGACGCCGCTCTGGAACGCCGGTTCCAGCCGGTGACGGTGGGTGAGCCCAGTCAGGAGGCCACATTGGAGATCCTGAAGGGCCTGCGGGAGAAGTATGAGCAGCACCACAAGCTGCACATCACCGACGAGGCATTGAAGGCCGCCGTGGAGCTGTCCACCCGGTATATCAATGACCGGTTCCTGCCCGACAAGGCCATCGACCTGATGGACGAGGCCGCCAGCCGGGTGCGGATGGAGCAGGAGGAACCCTCCGAGGAACTCAAGAGCCTGGAGGAGAAGATCAACGCCCTGTCCAAGGACAAGGACGCCGCCATCAACGCACAGGACTTCGAGAAGGCCGCCCAGCTGCGGGACATCGAGAAGGACTATAAGGAGCAGGTGGAGATCGAGCGGGACAAGCGCCGCAAGAATGATCAGGAGCACCGGGACGTCAACGCGGAGGACATCGCCGCTGTGGTGTCCGGCTGGACGGGCATCCCCGTGACCCGTCTGACGGAGGACGAGGGCCAGCGCTTGCTGCACATGGAGGATATCCTTCATAAGCGTGTGGTGGGTCAGGACGAGGCTGTAAAGGCCGTGGCCCGGGCCATCCGCCGTGGCCGTGTGGGTCTGAAGGACCCCAAGCGTCCCATCGGCAGCTTCCTGTTCCTGGGCCCCACCGGCGTGGGCAAGACGGAACTGTGCAAGTCTCTGGCAGAGGCCATGTTCGGTGACGAGAACGCCATGATCCGGATCGATATGTCCGAATACATGGAGCGGCATACAGTATCCCGCCTCATCGGTTCCCCTCCCGGCTATGTGGGCCATGATGAGGGCGGCCAGTTGACGGAGAAGGTGCGCCGTAAGCCCTACTCCGTGGTGCTGTTCGATGAGATCGAAAAGGCCCACGAGGACGTCTGGAACATCATGCTTCAGATTTTGGACGATGGCCGGATCACCGACTCTCAGGGCCGCACCGTGGACTTCAAGAACACCGTCATTGTCATGACCAGCAACATCGGCGCCAAGGCACTGACCGCTGCCGGCGCCAAGCTGGGCTTCGACGCTGATGACAAGAAGGCCGAGGCGGATGCCGACGCGGCCTATGCACAGGCCAAGGAGACCGTTCTGGCCGAGCTGCGCCAGACCTTCCGCCCGGAGTTCCTGAACCGGATCGACGATATCATCGTGTTCCGCGCTCTCACTGAGCAGAACATTGAGGAGGTTGCCCGCCGGATGCTCAAGACCGTGGCGGACCGTATGGAGACCATGGACATCCATTTGGACGCTTCCGACGAGGCGGTGAAGGAACTGGCCAAGGAGGGCTTCGACCCCAAGTACGGTGCCCGTCCCCTGCGCCGGGCCATCCAGAGCAAGGTGGAGGACGCTGTGGCCGAGAAGATGCTGGATGGCACCCTCAAGACCGGCGATACCGCCAAGCTGGCTGTGGAGGACGACAAGCTGGTCGTCACCAAGTAACGGCTATACCAACAAAATCAAGGTCCCTCTGCCGCCGAGCGCGGCAGAGGGGCCTTTTGGCCCAACGTCGGCGGGCGGCCTTGATTTGTTCATACTTTTCCGGTATGATAAATTTATATCAGTTTTGATAACTTTTGGAAAGGAAGGCAAACCCTATGCCCTTTACCTTCAATTTCGGCGGCTTCAACCCCGGAGATTTCGGACAGGAGGGCGAGCGCCCTCAGCGGGAGCGTAAGCCCCGGAAGCCCATCGGCACTCCCGTGACCCGCACCCTCATCAACATCGCCGTGACGGCGCTGGTGGGGCTGGTGTACTTCTATGTGGAGCTGCCCGCCCTGAACCCCCATGCGGAGGAATTTTACTTCTTTGTGTTCCTGCTGTGCGCCGTGTACTGCGGCTGCGCTGTCCTGACCTCCGGATTCCAGGGCACCGGTGCGAGAGGGTATCTCGGCTTTGTGAAAAAGCAGTGCACCATACCCTTCTTCGTGGTGATCGCCATGATCGCAGCCATCGCCATTGGCTCCCTTTCCTCTTGGGTGGTGCTGCGGGCCGGTGCCTACAGCAAGCTGCTGCCCTTGACCACCGGTGACTTCGTCACGGAGGTGGAGGAGATCCGCTATGACCAGATCCCCATGCTGGACAGCGACTCCGCCGCCCGATTGGGCAGCCGGAAGCTGGGTGAGCTGGCGGATATGGTGTCTCAGTTTGAGATCCTGCCCAACTATACCCAGATCAACTATAAGGGCCGCCCCGTGCGGGTCACGAGCCTTGCCTACGGAGACCTCATCAAGTGGTTCACCAACCGCTCCAACGGCCTGCCTGCCTATATCGTCATCGACATGGTGACCCAGGAGGCGGAGGTGGTCCGGCTGGACGAGGGCATGAAGTACACCACGGCGGAGCACTTCTCCCGGAACCTCTACCGCCACCTGCGATTCCAGTACCCCACCATGATGTTTGATGAGCCGGTGTTTGAGATCGACGAGGAGGGGACGCCCTACTGGGTCTGCTCCCGGATCGTCAAGCGCATCGGGCTTTTCGGCGGTACGGACGTGAAAGGCGCCGTGCTGGTGAACGCCGTCAGCGGCGAGAGCCAGTATTACGAGGATGTGCCCACCTGGGTGGACCGGCTGTATTCCTCCGACATCATCATGGATCAGTATGACTACTACGGCCAGTTCCACAACGGCTTTCTGAACGCCTACTTCGGCCAGCGGGACGTGACGCTGACCACGGACGGCTGGAACTATATCGCCATCAACGACGATGTGTATATGTACACCGGCGTGACCTCCGTTACCAGCGACCAGTCCAACATCGGCTTTATCCTCACCAACCAGCGCACCAAGGAGACCCGGTTCTACCCCTGCGCCGGCGCGACGGAGACCTCCGCCAAAAGCTCCGCCCAGAGCCAGGTCCAGCAGATGCGCTATTCCGCCACCTTCCCGCTGCTGCTGAATATCGCCGACCAGCCCACCTACTTCATGGCTTTGAAGGGCGAGGACGGTCTGGTGAAGATGTATGCCATGGTGAACGTCCAGCAGTACAATATTGTGGAGACGGGGCAGACCGTGGCCCAGTGTGAGGAAAATTACCGGAAAACGCTGCTGAATAACGGCATCATCGACCGGGCCGACGCGGAGGTGCCTGCGGAGGAGCAGGAGCTTTGGGAGACAAAGGGCACCATCGCCGAGATCCGCAGCGCCGTCATTGAGGGGACCAGCGTCTATTACCTCCGCTTTGAGGGGGAGAGCGGCTTCTCCGTGTATGTCAGCGCCGCCCAGGTGCCAGAGGCCCCGCTGCTGAATGTGGGGGACACCGTCACCGTTTACTGGCGCAGCGGCACCCAGTGGATCACCGCACGGAAGATCACAGTGGAGAACCGGGCCGTGTCCACACCGCCGGAGACACCGGCTGAGGCGCCTGCGGAGCCGGAAACGGACCTCCTGCCAGACACCGGAACGGAGGAAGGAGCCGGAGGCTGGCAGCAGACGGTCATTTACGGAAAAGCATGACTTTTCAAGGGAAACCGATCAAAACGAAGAGAACCCGCGGCGGGCAAAATGCCCGCCGCGGGTTTCTTGTGGGAACTGTCAAAATCCAAACGGAAATTTTGGCTGGCGCAAGGACCGCTTTTCATTGTAAACGTTCACGCGGTATGGTATCTTTGTAACAACAACACAGGAGGGGGACTGCGTATGCTGGCTTTGGACTTTATCAACATAGGCAACGGAGACTGTATTCTCATTCGGGAAATGGAGGGGACGCGGCAGAAGTTTGCCATGATGGTGGATTTTGGCCATGACTGTCTGATACGGGACGATCATCCGGGAGAACTGGATCCCCGGTCTCAGCGGATCTATGCGGGAGATTTTCTCCGGGAACTGGGCGTGACCCATCTGGACGCGGCTCTGGCTACGCATTTCCACCGGGATCATATCGGCGGTCTTGGCCGGGTGCTGGATGCCGTGACCATCGACCGGTTTTACACCACCTATCTGCCTCCGGAAAATGCCCCTGAGCTGGCCCCCTTCCATCCGGATAACAACTTGCCCAAGGCTGCGAGAAGCGCCCTTCTCTGCCTCCAGATCTATACCGAGGCGCTGCAAAGCCACCCCGACCGTATCAAGCAGTTTGAATTGGTGCCGGGGACGGAAACGATTTCCCTCCAGCTGACGCCGGACTTGAAAATGGATATCCTCTGTGGCGAACCGGCCCTGTACCGGCGGCAGAAGGAGATCTATGACGCGGCCTTCAACGGAGAGCGGAACGGATATGAACTGGTGCGCTGGGCCAAATCCATAAACGTGTGCTCTTTGCGCCAGCGGCTGTATTACCACGGCAAGGAGATCGTTCTGGGCGGAGACGCCTATGCCCATGTGTGGGAGACCGTGAATCTGACCCCCTGTGACATTCTGAAGGTACCCCACCATGCCTCCTTCGATTCCACCTCCCGGAAGCTGCTGGAAAAGCTCCAGCCCAAAACGGCGGTGGTGACGGTGGCGGCCCGGCGGCCTGACGAACGGCCCCATCCCTATGTGGTGTCCCTGCTGCAGGAGTACGTCGAGAATCTGTATTTTACCGACGCGGTGGAGCTCCCCGGCTTGGTGGAGCCTCAGTTTCATAAGTCCGTTCACTTAGAGGTGGAGTGAGGAAGCTGGTTGAACACGAAACCGCGTTTGTATCGAAGAAACAAAAACGCCGGAGAAAGCTCCGGCATTTACAGAAAAGGGAAAAACACGGAGCCTGACCATTGGCCAGACTCCGTGTTTTATATTGGATGGGGTGAGATTACTTGTACATCTCGGGCTTTTCCATGGTCTCCACCTTCATGAACTGAGAGGTGCCGCGGGAGGCGTTCAGAGCATCGCCAGCCACGCAGGCCACATAGCCATCCCAGGAGGAGGGGCCGGTGAGCTTGCCGGCGTGGACGGACTCGACCCACTGGCAGAACTCGATGTCATAAGCCTCGATGAAGCGCTCCTTCCAGTCGGTCATGATGGGCATGGACTCGGCGGGCTGGACGCTGTCCCAACCGGCGGGACGAGAGCGGCGGACCACAGCGTAGGGATCGGGCAGCTTCACGGTGCCGTTCTCGCAGACGACCTCGCACTGGATGTCATAGCCGTAGCCGTCAGCAACCTGAACTTCTACGTCGATGAAGCAGCCGTTCTTGGTGCGCATCAGCATGACCTGAGGGTTGTCATAGCCCTTGTTGGAGTTGGAGCTCTGACGGACCTTGACGCACTGCACGTCCTCATACTCGTCGCCCAGCAGCCAGCGGCAGATGTCCAGCTCGTGGATGGCCACGTTGGTGACGCCGTTCTCAGTCTTGAAGCCCGGGCCCTGAGCAACGTTGCGGTGGCAGCACTTGATCAGCAGGGGCTTGCCGATCTCGCCGGAGTCGATGATGCGCTTCATCTCGGCATAGCCGCGGTCATAGTGACGCATGAAGCCCACCTGCACCAGACGCTTGCCGATCTCCTGCTCGCGCTTGATGATGTCCTCGCAGTCAGCGGCGTTCTGGCTCAGGGGCTTCTCACAGAAGCACCACTTCTCCTCAGCCAGAGTCTTCATGACATAGTCATGATGGGTGGGGTCGATGGAGGTGATGACCACAGCCTCGACCTCGGGGTCCTTGATCATGCCGTCGCAGTCATTGCCGTAGGACTTGATGCCGTACTTGGCGGCGGTGTCGTCAGCGGCGGCGGCCACATAGTCGGACACGGCCACAACGGTAGCACCGGGGACGGTCTCAATGATGCGGCGGCAGTGATCCTTGCCGATAGCGCCGCAGCCGATAATGCCGATCTTCAATACCTTTTCCATGTTAATAACCTTCCTTTTTTATAATTTGGATGGGTTTTCGTAAATAAAAATGATCTTAGTACTTCCGGACTTCCTTCAGGTGAGCCTGTAGGTCGGCATAAGCCGCCAGGTTCTCCTTGCGTTCGGACACCTCGGTGTCACCCACGCGCCACCAGGAGGAATAGCCGTCGGTCATGGTCTTGGGCAGGACCTTGATGTCGAAGAGGACGGGGACGTTCTTTACCTTCTTGGCATCCTCGAAGGCGGCCACCAGCTCTTCCATGGTGCGGACGGTGTAGCTCTTGCAGCCGTAAGCCTCCGCCACCTTGGCGTAGTCGATGTTCATGAAGTTGCCGAACAGACCATCCTTGTTGCGATAGCGCAGCTCGGTGCACAGCGTAACGTTGCCGTGGCCAACCTGCAGGTTGTTGATGCAGCCGAAGGAGGCGTTGTCGAACAGGCAGATGTTGATCTTCTTGTGCTCCTGGCAGGCGGTGATCAGCTCACCGTGGAGCATATTGAAGCTGCCATCACCGCAGAAGGAATAGACCTCGTGCTTGTCGCCGATGGCCAGCTTCACGCCCAGAGCGCCGGCCACCTCGTAGCCCATGGTGGAATAGCCGTACTCCATGTTGTAGGTGTCAACGCCGGTGGGACGCCACATCCGCTGCATATCGCCGGGCAGAGAGCCGGCGGCGCCGATGGCAACGTCGCCCTCGCTCATCATGGCGTTGATGGCGCCCAGAGCAGAGGTCTGGGTCAGCTGGGCATTGACGTCCTGCGCGAAGCGCTTGGCGGAATCGGCGTTGGCGTCATTGATCTCCGGCTTCCAGCTCTTCTTATCGGAGAAGGTGATGTGATCCAGACGGTTCAGCTCATCGATCCACTTCTCCTTGGCGACCTTGACCTCATCCTTGTAGGCAGGCTGATAGCCCTCCAGTAGCTTTTCCAGACGGGGCAGGGCTTCCTTGGCGTCAGCCACCACGGGGACAGCCTCCATCTTCAGGCTCTGGAACTCAGAGACGTTGATGTTGACGAACTTGCAGGTATCCTTGAACAGCCACTTGGAAGCGGTGGTGAAGTCGGTGTAGCGGGTGCCCACGCCGATGACCAGATCGGCCTTCCGGGCGATCTCGTTGGCCGCGGAGCAGCCGGTGGTGCCCACGCCGCCCAAGTTCAGGGGGTGCAGCCAGTCGGTAGCGGACTTGCCCGCCTGGGTCTCGCCGTAGGGGATGCCGAAGGTCTCGGCAAAGTGCAGGAACTCGGCGTGCGCCTCGGAATAGCGGACGCCGCCGCCGCAGATCATCATGGGGCGCTTGGCCTTGCGGATGGCCTCGGCAGCGTCAGCCAGAGCGGCCTCGGTGGCGGGGCGGCGCTCCAGACGCCAGACGCGTTTGGCGAAGAAGCTCACGGGATAATCATAGGCCTCACCCTCAACGTCCTGGGGCATGGCAACGCAGACCGCACCGGTGTTGGCGGGATCGGTCAGCACCCGGAAGGCGTTGATCATAGCGCTCATCAGCTGCTCGGGACGGACAACGCGGTCCCAGTAGCGGCACACGGCCTTGAAAGCGTCGTTGGTGGTGGTGGCCAGGGAGTTGGTGTGCTCCACCTGCTGCAGAACGGGGTCGGGCTGACGGCAGGCGTAGGTGTCGCCGGGCAGCACCAGCAGGGGGATGTTGTTGGCGGTGGCGGTGCCGCAGGCGGTGACCATGTTGGCGGCGCCGGGGCCCACGGAGGAGGTGGCAACGCAGATCTGCTTACGCTTCATCTGCTTGGCGAAGGCCACGGCGGCCTGGGCCATGCCCTGCTCGTTCTTGCCCTGATAGATCTCCAGGTGCTTGGCCTCCTGGCTCAGCGCCTGACCGAGACCCACCACGTTGCCGTGGCCGGGAATGATGAACACGCCGCGGACGAAGCGGTGCTGGGCACCGTCAACCTCCATGTACTGATTTTCCAGAAAACGGACCAAAGCCTGCGCCATGGTCAAACGGACAGTTTTCATGCTTTTGTTACCTCCGATCAATGATTGGGATAGATGTGGTCATTGGCATCGGGCTTCCACAGCCACTCGTGCTCCTTGTCGTCGATGCGGGTCTTCAGCCAGGGATCGCCCTCCAGATGCCGGATACCCCAGGCGTAGCACATGGCGTAGCCGGGAGCTACCACCTGAGAGTGGAAGCCGTGGTTGATGACGGCGCAGCCGTTCTGCTCGGTCTTGTAAACATCGCCGTTGGCAAAACCGGCGCCGAAGCCGTGAGGATAGTCGAAACGGTAGAAATAGACCTCCGGCTGGGGATGATGATGAGGAGGATAGGAGGACCACTTGCCGGGACGGTTCAGCACCTCACCCAGCACCATGTTGGAGAAGGGGGCGTTGTCATAGTCGAAGAAGGTCTTGATCTCACGCTCCATAGCGCCCATCAGTTCGCCCTTGGAACCGGCGTGCTGGGTCTGGACGGTCTCCGGGGTGTACATGACCGGCTCATAATCCTTCTCGTTCAGGGTGTCCTGCATGTAAAGCTCGCTGTGGCTGTGAGCCGTCAGGGTGATCTTGGTGCCCTTGGGAGCCAGCAGGCAGTAGGCTTCGTGATGGAAGCAGTTGGGGCGGTCGGCCTCAACGGTCTTGCCGGCGTATTCATAGGTGACCTTGCCCTCGAAAAGCAGGATGGCAACCTCGCGGTCGGCGCTTTCGTAGGTATAGGTGTCGCCGTCCTCCATCACCAGCAGGCCCACGTTCATCAGGGTGCCCATGTAGTTGGTGGATTCGTCGATATAGGCGTTGTAGCCCCGCTTGAGTTCCTTGTTCTTATTGAAATAAGTCATTGGAAACATCTCCTGTTTGATGTCAAAAAGTGGTATGGAAACGCGGTGGGGAGGACCGGGGTCCTCCCATCGCGCGATTTACAGACCGGTGTGCTCCTGGATGTAGGTACGGCCCTTGATGGCGTACTCCAGAGGATTGGCCTTGGCGGGATCCTGCTCAGCCTCCACCAGCAGCCAGCCCTGATAGCCGGCGTCGGAGAGCACCTTGAACACGGGATCAAAGTCCACGTTGCCGTCGCCGGGGACGGTGAACGCACCATTGCGGACGGACTGCAGGAAGGACCAGTTGTTCTTGCGGGCCTCCTCCACCACAGGCAGGCGCATATCCTTCAGATGGACGTGGCCCACGCGGTCCACATACTTCTTCAGCATGGCCAAGGGGTCCTCGCCGGCGAAGGTGAAGTGGCCGGTATCATAGCAGAGGAACACATACCGGGGATCGGTGTTGGACATCATGCGGTCGGTCTCCTCGCTGGTCTGGACCACGGTGCCCATGTGATGATGGAAGCACAGCTTGAAGCCACGCTCGGAAGCGATCTGGCCCAGACGGTTCAGACCCTTGCAGAAGCGATCCCACTCCTCATCGTTCATGACATGCTTGTGGCCGCCGGTGAGGATGGGCACGTCCACCTTGCCCTGGATGGAGTAGCTCTGCTCGGAGACGTTGATGTGATTTGCGCCGACAGCCTCCAGGAAGTCCAGGTTGGCGATGAAGTCCTTCTCCTCTTCCTCCATGGAACGGGTCAGGATGAAGGAAGAATACCAGCGGCTGGCGATGCGCATACCGCGCAGGTCCAGAGCCTTCTTCAGCTCGGCAGGGTCGGTGGGATACTTGTTGCCGATCTCGCAGCCGGTGAAGCCGGCCAGAGCCATCTCGCTGACGGTCTGCTGGAAGGTGTTCTCGGCACCCAGCTCCGGCATATCGTCATTGCACCAGCCGATGGGAGCAATACCCAGGGAAACAGTTTTCGGATCAAACATAAAACGTCCTCCTTATGAATATTTAGGATCATTATTTGGATAAGCGTACAAATAGAAAATGGTTTGCGGGGAAAAGGTTGGCGAAAGCGCAAACGGATTTTTCTGTGTCCGTTAACAGACATGCGGAAACTACATCCACAAGAAAACGATTTCGCTTGTTATCAAGATAGCACGGTTCCCGAAAAAAATCAACGCTTTCCCACGGCAAAACCAGATTTTTTCCGAAAGTGCCAAAGGAGGGCTGTTTTTTTTATTGCTTTTAGAGAATGGCGGGGGACCGTGTGCTGTTCCGACGCATAGAATGGAACGCGCAGACGCGCGAATCTGAGCGATTTTAAGGAGGCTTGTTTTATGCCCACATCCTTTCAGAATATGGCGACCCTCACCTATACCGGCGGCACCGTCAATTCCAATATTGTCACCGGGGAGCTGAGGGAGGTCCTGACCGCCGCGAAAACGGCGGTGCGGGAGAATTACGAGCCGGGTGGGACGGTCACGTATGTGGTCAGCCTTACCAACAGCGGCATCACGCCTCTGACGGGTCTGACCATTTCCGACAATCTGGGCGGCTACACCTTTGGCGGAGCGACCCTATATCCTCTGGCCTATTTGCCGGGCAGCGTTCGGTACTATGTGAACGGCGCACTGCAAGCCGCTCCGGCCGTCAACGCCGGACCGCCCATGACCGTCACCGGCATCACGGTCCCTGCCGGGGGCAGCGCCCTTGTGATCTACGAGACGGAGGTGACCCGCTACGCGCCGCTGGCAGCGGAATCCAGTATTGTCAACACCGTCACCGTGACCGGCGGTGGACTGGCCGCACCTGTGACGGCGGAGGAGACAGTTGGCGCGGTGAGCAGCCCGAGACTGTCCATCACCAAGGGGCTGAATCCCACGGTGGTAGCGGAGAACGGCCGGATCACCTACACCTTTACCATCCAGAACACCGGCAATACCCCCGTCACCGCGACGGACGATGTGATCCTCCGGGATACCTTCGATCCGGTTCTCAACGGTCTCACGGTGACCTACAACGGCGCACCCTGGACTGCCGGTACGCAGTACACCTATGACGGGACCACAGGTCTGTTCGCTACAACAGCGGGGCAGATCACCGTCCCCGCGGCCACGTATACCCAGGACCCGGTAACCGGGGCGTGGGCCGTGACCCCCGGCGTCAGCGAGCTGATCGTCACCGGCACGGTGTAAGCACCGGTCAAGGACAAAAGGGAGGGCGAAGGCCCTCCTTTTTGCACCGTGTTCGACAGAAAAATGATTGACAAGCGCGGACGCACATGGTACGATTTGACCTAATTTGTTGAATCAGGTCTTTTTTGAATACAAAATGAGCAAAGGCGTTCATTTTCAGCGGGAGCATGGCTCCCGTTGGAAGTGGACGCCTTTTTTGTTGCAGAACGGGCTGGCGGTTGGAAAAGAATCGCCGCAGAGCGCAAAACAGGACAGGAGACCAGACCAGCAGCCTCCAATGTGTGAGCATGACGGAGAATAAGTCTCGGAAAACCATGATTTTTTCTGTTTTACATATTGTAAATTCATGAAAAGGTGTGCTATAACAGTTGCATCAAAAAATGAGGGGGCCTGGATCGCCGGGCATGCATACGGAAACCATAACGGAAAGGCGGAGACAATATGCAGTATTCGGTTGAGGAGATCAAGCAGTATGCGGCGGAGGAGGACGTGAAGTTCATCCGCATGGCCTTCTGCGACGCGGCGGGCCGCCAGAAAAATATCGCCATTATGCCGGAGGAACTGGACCGGGCCTTCCAGTACGGTATCGCCATCGACGGCTCCGCCATTCCCGGCTTCGGCGGGGAGGTCCACTCTGATCTGCTGCTGCGCCCGGACCCGTCCACCCTCTGTGTGCTGCCCTGGCGGCCGGAGCATGGACGGGTGGTGCGGATGTTCTGCGCCGTGACCCAGCCAGACGGCACCGTCATCGGCGCGGACGCCCGGAGCCTGTTGAAAAAAACGGTAGAGGACGCCAAAAAGGCCGGATTGACCTTTGCCTTCGGAACAGAGATGGAATTCTATCTGTTCCGGCTGGACGAGGACGGCGAGCCTACCAAAATTCCCTATGACCGTGCCGGTTACATGGACATTGCCCCGGCAGACAAGGGGGAGAATGTCCGCCGGGAGGCCTGCCTGACGCTGGAGCGCATGGGCATCCGGCCGGAAAGCTCTCACCATGAGGAGGGCCCCGGCCAGAACGAAATTGATTTCCGCTATGCAGACCCGGTCACTGCGGCGGATAACGCCGTGACCTTCCGGGCGGCTGTGGATACGGTGGCGGCCCGGAACGGGCTGTATGCCGATTTCGGACCCAAGCCTCTGGCAGACAAGGCGGGCAACGGAATGCACATCAACTTCTCCGCTGTCAGCGAGGATAAGCGGGACGTGATGCCCCAGGTCCTTGCCGGGGTGCTGGCCCATGTGGAGGCCATGACGGCGTTCCTGAACCCCACGGAGGAATCCTACCGCCGCTTTGGAAGCTGGAAGGCACCCGGCTATCTTTCCTGGTCCGCTGAGAACCGCTCTCAGCTTATCCGGGTCCCGGCGGCGGTGGGGGAATACCGGCGGGCGGAACTGCGGTCTCCGGACCCGCTGTGCAACCCGTATCTGGCCTTTGTCCTGCTGATTCGGGCGGGAATGGATGGCGTTGCTCACAACATGCAGCTGCCGCCTGCGGCGGATCTGAATCTCTACACGGCGCCGGAGGAGATCCGGGCCCGGTACCACAGACTGCCGGAGACCTGGGCGGAGGCCAAGGCAGCGGCCGCCGCCAGTGATTTTATCAAAGAACATCTTCCTGCAGCGATCATCCAATACTATACCTGACCGCTCAGAAAGCACGCGGTAAAAAACATAGAAAAGGAGGGGGACAACGATGGAGCTTGGCCATGCGTACAGCGTTCTGGTGGTGTCCGCCTCCGCAAAATTCAATGAATCCGTCCGGGGGCTTCTGCCGGAGCGGTTCTATTGGCCGGTCACGGTGCTGACGGACGCCGCCGGCGCCCGCCGGGAGCTGCTGGAAAACAGCTACGATCTGGTGGTGATCAACACGCCGCTGCCGGATGAGTTCGGCACCCGACTGGCGCAGGACATCTGCCAGCACAGCGCCGCCGGGGTACTGCTGCTGGTGAAGGCAGAGCATTTTCCGGATATTGACGGGCGGCTGACGCCACAGGGCGTTCTGGTGCTGTCCAAGCCTATGTCGACCCAGCTGTTTACCCAATCCCTGCGGCTGCTGTGCGGTACCCGGGAGCGTTTGCGGGGGCTGGAAAAGAAGAATGCCACCATTGAGGAAAAGATGGAGGAGATCCGCCTGGTGAACAGGGCCAAGTGGCTGCTGATCGGGGAACTGAATATGACGGAGCAGGAGGCCCACCGATACATCGAAAAGCAGGCGATGGATCGCTGTGTGACGAAGCGGGCCGTGGCGGAGCAGATCTTGTCGACTTATAAATAAAAACTGCCAAAGCGGGACTGCGTAGACAGAACGTGAAATTTTCGGAGGAGGACGTATGACGAAATACATTTTTGTGACCGGCGGCGTGGTATCCGGGTTGGGTAAGGGCATTACTGCGGCGTCTCTGGGCCGCCTTTTAAAGACAAGAGGGCTGAAGGTGGCCGCTCAGAAGCTGGACCCCTACATCAATGTGGACCCCGGCACCATGAGCCCCTATCAGCACGGCGAGGTCTACGTCACCGAGGACGGCGCGGAAACGGATCTGGATCTGGGTCACTATGAGCGGTTCATCGACGAGGATCTGAACAAATACTCCAACCTCACCACCGGCAAGGTGTACTGGAACGTTCTGAACAAGGAGCGCCGGGGGGAGTATCTGGGCTCCACCGTGCAGGTGATCCCCCACATCACCAATGAGATCAAGGAATTTGTCTATCGGGTGGGTAAGCAGACGGACGCCGACGTGGTCATCACCGAGATCGGCGGCACCATCGGCGATATTGAGTCCCAGCCCTTTCTGGAGGCTGTCCGGCAGATCTCTCTGGAGGTGGGCCGGGAGAACAGCCTCTTTATCCATGTGACGTTGGTGCCCTTCCTCCGGGGCTCCGATGAGCACAAGTCCAAGCCCACCCAGCACTCTGTCAAGGAGCTTCAGGGCATGGGGATCAATCCCAACCTCATTGTCCTCCGGTGCGACGAGCCGCTGGAGCCTTCTATTTTCCAGAAAATCTCCATGTTCTGCAATGTAAAGCCCGACTGCGTCATTGAGAACATCACGCTGCCCTGTTTGTATGAAGCGCCGCTGATGCTGGAGCAGTCCAACTTTTCCTCTGTGGTCTGCCGGGAGTTGGGCATCGACGCCCCGGCACCGAAGCTGACGGAGTGGGAACACATGGTGGAGCGGATCAAACATGCGGACAGACGTGTGACCATCGGTCTGGTGGGCAAATACGTTCAGCTTCATGACGCCTATCTCTCCGTGGCAGAGGCACTGCGCCATGCGGGCTATGCTCTGGGGGCTGAGGTGGACATCCGCTGGATCGACTCCGAGACCATTACGGAAAGCGATGCGGAGGCGGTTTTGGGCGCGTTGGACGGCATCATCGTCCCCGGCGGCTTCGGCCAGCGGGGGATCAACGGCATGATCCTGACGGCGAAATACGCCCGGGAGCATCGGGTACCCTATTTCGGCATCTGCCTGGGAATGCAGATCGCTGTGATCGAATATGCCCGCCACGCCGCCGGGATCGCCGACGCGGATTCCGGCGAGTTCAACGAGCTGTGCGAAAACAAGGTCATCGACTTCATGCCGGGACAGAGCGACGAGATCGACAAGGGCGGCACGCTTCGGCTGGGGGCTTATCCCTGCGTGATCCGGCCCGGCACCACCATGGAGCGGTGCTACGGCACGCTGGAGATCTCTGAACGTCACCGCCACCGCTACGAATTCAACAACGACTACCGGGAGGCCCTCACCTCCGCGGGACTGGTCCTCTCCGGGCTGTCCCCCGATGGACGGCTGGTGGAGACGGTGGAGCTGACGGACCAGCCGTTCTTTGTGGGCGTTCAGTATCACCCGGAATTCAAGTCCCGCCCCAACCATGCTCATCCGCTGTTCAAGGGCTTTGTCCAGGCGGCGCTGGAGCGCGAAAACGCATAAAGCCGCAATATCTGAATCGTTATTTTTCAGGAGGTCTCTATGGCATCACAAACCGTTTTAGTTCTCGATTTCGGAGGTCAGTATAATCAGCTTATCGCCCGGCGGGTCCGGGAATGCAGCGTATACTGCGAGGTCAGGCCCTACACCACCCCAGTGGCGGAGATCAAGGCGATGGCCCCCATCGGCATTATCTTTACCGGCGGGCCCAACAGTGTGTACGATCCCGCGTCCCCGCAGGCAGACCCGGAGATTTTCAAGCTGGGGATCCCCATTCTGGGCATTTGCTACGGCTGTCAGCTCATCGCTCACAATCTGGGCGGCCGGGTGACGGCGGCTACGGCGGATTCCGCCCGGGAATACGGAAAGACGGAGACCTATTTCCGCACCGACTGCAAGCTGTTCAAGGGCCTGCCTGCCGAGAGCGTTACCTGGATGAGCCACGGCGACTATATGGAGAAGGTGCCGGAGGGCTTTGAACTGGTGGCCCATTCCGACGCCTGTCCCAACGTGGCCATTTGTGACGAGCGCCGGGGCTTTTACGGCGTCCAGTTCCACCCGGAGGTGAATCACACCGCCTACGGCACCGCCATGCTCCGCAACTTCCTCTATGAGGTCTGCGGCGCAAAGGGGCAGTGGACCATGGGGGATTATAAGGATGTTGCCATCCGTCAGATCCGGGAAAAGGTGGGGGACGGCAAGGTGCTGCTGGCCCTCTCCGGCGGCGTGGATTCCTCTGTGGCGGCAGCGCTGATAGCGGAGGCCGTAGGCAATCAGCTGACCTGCGTATTTGTGGACCACGGCCTCATGCGTTTTAACGAGGGAGACGAGGTAGAGGAGGCCTTCAGAAAGTGGGACATCAACTTCGTCCGGGTCAACGCGGAGGAACTGTTTTTGAGCAAGCTGGCCGGCGTCAGCGAGCCGGAGCGCAAACGGAAGATCATCGGCGAGGAATTCATCCGGGTCTTTGAGGCGGAAGCCAAAAAAATCGGCCAGGTGGATTACCTGGCTCAGGGTACGATTTACCCGGATGTGATCGAATCCGGTGCCGGTGACGCAGCCGTGATCAAGAGCCATCACAATGTGGGTGGTCTGCCGGATTATGTGGATTTCAAGGAGATCATCGAGCCTCTGCGGATGCTCTTCAAGGACGAGGTGCGGCAACTGGGCCGTGAGTTGGGTCTGCCGGAGTATCTGGTGATGCGCCAGCCCTTCCCCGGCCCCGGCCTTGCCATCCGCTGTCTGGGGGATGTGACGAAGGAAAAGTTGGATATTCTGCGTCTGGCGGATTTTATCTTCCGGGACGAGGTCGCCAAGGCACATCTGGAGAGCGCCATGAGCCAGTATTTCGCAGTGCTGACCAATATGCGCTCCGTAGGTGTGCAGGGCGATGGCCGGACCTATGATTATACTCTGGCCCTCCGCAGTGTCACCACCACGGACTTTATGACCGCCGATTGGACCCGGATCCCCTACGATGTGCTGGACCGGGTCTCCGTCCGTATCGTCAATGAGGTGCCCCACATCAACCGCATCGTCTACGATATTACCTCCAAGCCCCCCGCGACTATTGAGTGGGAATGAGTTTTTGAAACTTTGAACCCGTTGCGGCACAACGGATAGACGGTTTTGTGCCTCTCTTTTGATAACGATTTGATAACGCTCCCCATAGGCCGTATCATTCTGTATCCCCGGTGGATTGCAGGTGAAAAGTGTTCCTTTGCGGCTTGTGGGTGACAGAAACCATATTACAAAGCCCTTACCGATGGCAACATCGGTAAGGGCTTTTGCTGTCTGTCAATCCTTTCCCAGCCTGTCCTTGAACGCTTCCACAAGGAAGTCGCTCAATTCCTTGGAGGGGACTTTGACCCATTTCCGGGTGGTGTCGTACTTGGGGTAGTTGTAGCGCCAGCGGTCGTAGTCCTCTCTGGTGATCTCCCCGGCCTCCAGCTTCTTGGCCTGCTCCGCCCAGGCGGACAGCATTTCAAGCATATCAACATAGGTCTTGCCTTTGGACTTGTCCAGCTTCAAACAGATTTCGCCGTCAATCTCTCCGATGGTAAGTCCCCGAATGTCCTCCAGGGCAAAGAGGGTGTGCATGAGGCCAATGTCGCTGTCTATGTCAGGGACGGTCAAGGCATCGGTGGACACTTCAAAGAAGCCCGCCAGCGTTCTGGTCAGGTCGGCCTTGGGGGTGCGGCTCCCGGTTTCATACTGCGCCATACGCACATCGGCAGAGCGTTCCGGGAACCCCACCACCTGACCGAGATACTTTTGCGTAACACCTTTCTTATTGCGGAAGAAGCGAATACGTTCACCAATCGCCATAACTGCCAACTCCAATCTATGTAATGGGGGACACTTGGAGTATAACAGATATGTTTAGAACTGTCAAGCAAAATATAAATAAATTTGTTTATATTTTCTTCTTGGAAAGCCTTGACATAACGGAATATAGTTAGTATAATAGAGCCAGCATTAAACAAATAGCGTTATCATTCAAGAAAGGAGGAACCAGCATGGAGAACAAGTTTATCCGGGTGGACGAGGTAGCGGACGAGCTGGGCGTGTCGAGGCCCTACGCCTACAAGCTCATTCGCCAGCTCAACGAGGAACTGAAAGGAAAGGGCTTCATCACCATTGCAGGGCGGGTCAACCGCCAGTATTTCAACGAACGGCTTTACGGAGCCAGAAAGGAAGTGAACGAAAATGCCGGTATTTAAGGACGAAAAGCGGGGCACATGGTACGTCATGGCGTGGTATCGGGACTGGACGGGGGAGCGTAAGCAGAAGTGCAAGCGGGGCTTTCCCACCAAGCGGGAGGCCCAGGACTGGGAGCGCAGCTTTCAAATGCAGACCGCCGCCGACATGGATATGACCTTTGAAGCCTTTGTCGAGCTTTACACCAAGGACGTGCGGCCCCGGCTGAAAGAAAACACCTGGCTGACAAAGGAGAACATCATCCAGAAGAAGATTCTGCCCTACTTCGGCAAGCGGAAGATCAGCGAGATCACCACCAAGGACGTGATCGCATGGCAGAATGAGCTGCTGGCCTATCGGGACGAACAGCGCAAGCCCTACTCCCAGACCTACCTCAAGACCCTGCACAACCAGCTCAGCGCCATTTTCAACCACGCTGTCCGCTTCTATGAGCTTCGTTCCAACCCCGCCGCCAAAGCTGGGAACATGGGGACGGAGGAGCGAAAGGAAATGCTGTTCTGGACAAAGGCGGAGTATCAGCGGTTTGCGGAGGCCATGATGGACAAGCCCCTCTCCTACTACGCCTTTGAAATGCTCTACTGGTGCGGTATTCGGGAGGGGGAGCTGCTGGCCCTCACCCCGGCGGACTTCGACTTTGAGGCCGGGACGGTGAAGATCAACAAGTCCTACCAGCGGCTCCACGGCGAGGATGTGATTACCACTCCGAAAACCAAGAAAAGCAATCGTACCATTAAAATGCCCAATTTCCTCTGTGACGAAATGCGGGACTACCTGGGAATGCTCTACGGGGTCAAGAAGAAAGACCGCATTTTCACCGTTACAAAAAGCTATCTCCACCATGAGATGGACAGAGGGGCGAAAGAGGCTGGTGTGAAGCGTATCAGAATCCATGACCTCAGACATTCGCACATTTCGCTTCTGATTGATATGGGCTTCTCTGCTGTGGCGATTGCTGACCGGGTAGGCCATGAGAGTATTGAGATCACATACCGCTATGCCCACCTGTTTCCGTCCAAGCAGACGGAAATGGCGGACAAGCTGGACTTTGAAAGGACGGGAGCATAATGTCGGCTAAAAATTTGGACAATCACAACCGCTGGCGGAACAAGACCGTGGCATTCCGGGTGTCCCCGGAGGAGGACGAACAGCTTGAGATTGCCGTCCGCCTGTCCGGGCTGACCAAGCAGGACTACATCACCCGGCGGCTGCTCAACCGGGACATTGTGGTGCAGGGCAATCCCAGGGTCTACAAGGCCCTGCGTGACCAGCTCGCCGCCGTCCTGGGGGAGCTGCGGCGCATGGAGGCCGGGGGCGGGGTGGATGATGAACTGCTCGCCACCATCCGCCTTATCACCATGACGCTGGATGGAATGAAGGAGGATTGATAGATTGATGGATTCCAGAGAAACGAAAAGGACTGTCCCGGTTCCGTCTGTTGGCGCAGACGGGGAACAGCCCATTTCACAAGCAACTGCCATGAGTATATCAGAAGCGGCTACCGAAAACAACCCCCAGGAGAAAAGTTTGGAGGAAAGGCTTCTGGAAATGCGCCGCATGACCGACCCGGCCTATCTCCCCACCATTTCCATGAGTGAGCTTTACCAGAATGTCTACCAGGGCAGACCGCCAATCATTGACGGTCTGCTCTACCCTGGGACGTACCTCTTTGCGGGAGCGCCCAAGGTGGGCAAGTCGTTCCTGATGGCCCAGCTTGCCTATCATGTGAGCATGGGCCTCCCCCTGTGGGGCTACCCCGTCCACAAGGGCACCGTCCTCTATCTGGCGTTGGAGGACGACCACCGCCGATTGCAGGGGCGGCTGTATCGGATGTTCGGCATGGACGGCACCAACGACCTGCTCTTTGCAATCCACGCTAAACAGCTCGGCGTTGGCCTGGAGGGACAGCTCAAAATGTTTGTCCGGGAACACCCCGATACCAAGCTGATTATCATTGACACCCTCCAGAAAGTCCGGGAGGCTGGCGGAGACAAGTACAGCTATGCCAACGACTACGAGGTGGTGGGCACACTGAAACGCCTTGCCGATGATTGCGGTATCTGTCTCCTGCTGGTACACCACACCCGAAAGCAACAGGCAGACGACAAGTTTGATATGATTTCCGGCACCAACGGCCTGTTGGGTGCGGCGGACGGGGCCTTTCTTCTTCAAAAGGAGAAACGGACGGACGGCAGCGCCATTCTGGACGTGGCCGGGCGTGACCAGCAAGACCAGCGGATGTATCTCACCAAGGACAGGGAGCGCCTTGTGTGGGAGCTGGAACGGCTGGAAACGGAGCCGTGGGTGGAACCGCCCGACCCGGTATTAGAGGCCGTTGCCGCCCTTGTGACGGCGGACAGGCCCGCCTGGGGCGGTACGGCCACGGAGCTGGCGGCGGCGCTCCAGACCGACATGAAGCCCAACGCCCTGGCTATGCGGCTGAACGTCCGGGCCGGGAGGCTGGCGGCGGATTACCATATCCGCTATGAGAACAGCAGAAGCCACGCCGGGAGAAGTATCACCCTCACCCTGGAACCGCCCCAGGCGTGACGACCGTGACGGCTGTGACGGCTTTTTTGAGAGCGGGGCGGTGTGTAAAACATCGTCACGGTCGTCACGGCCGTCACGGGGAGCGGGGCCAAAAGTCAAGGGGCCATACCTGGGGGTGGAGATTGCCGTAAGGCAATACAACCCGAACCCCTTGACTTTTGGCCCACGGAGGACACTGGCCGGGTGGGGGGAAAGGCTGTGCCTTTCCCCCCTGCCCAACGGCGAGTGTCAAAGTTTAGGCGGGGTGCAGGGTGCCCTTTTCAAAGGGCGGCCCTGCTGGGGGAGCCGTCCGCAGACGGCGGGGGCAACGCCCCCACTCCACCCCGTAGGGCGCAAATGCGCTTTTGATGGCCGCAAGGCCGTCAAAAGTGCTTTTGCGTTACTTTCGCAGAAAGTAACAAAGGCCGCCGCTGGCGCGGCGAAAGGAGTGTTGATTTGAAAAGGACGATTAGCGCAATGGTGGGACAGGGTTCGGTGAACCACAACAGCAGGGCGTTCAACGCCAAGAACACCGACCCAGAACGCTCCCACTTAAATATAACCTACTGCCACGAAAATATCAAGACAGTTTTCCATGAGCTTTTCGACGAGGCCCTCAAGCGGTACAACGACAAGCAGACCAGGGCAGACCGCAAAATCGAGGACTACTATGAAAAGATACGTTCCAGCAAGCAGGAAAAGCCGTTCCATGAAATCATTCTGCAAGTGGGCAACAAGGACGATATGAGCGCCGAGGGCGAGGACGGCCAGCTTGCGGCGGCGGTGCTGGACGAGTACATGAGAGGCTTCCAGGAGCGCAATCCCCGGCTCCGGGTGTTCTCCGCCCACCTCCACATGGACGAGGCCACGCCCCATCTGCACATCGACTTCGTACCGTTCACCACCGGGAGCAAGCGGGGCCTGGACACGAGGGTATCGCTGAAACAGGCGTTAGCGGCCCAGGGCTTTAAGGGCGGCACCAGAGGCGATACGGAGTGGAGCCAGTGGGTACGCTCTGAAAAGGAACAGCTTGCCGCCGTGATGGAGCGCCACGGGATAGAGTGGGAGGACAAGGGCACCCATGACAAGCACCTGTCTGTGCTGGACTTCAAAAAGGAGCAGAGGGCGAAAGAGATTGCCGAGCTGGACGCAGTTAAGGCCAAGAAGCAGGGACAGGTGGAACAGCAGGAGCGGCGTCTAAAGGAGCTGGCCCCGGCTGTGAGGAACATGGAGCAGTTGGCGGCGCAGTTCTCCGATGACCCGGATCGGATATTGCCAGAGCCTGGGCCGCTGGAGAGCGCCAAGTCCTACCGGGAGAAAAAGTCCAAACCCCTGCTTGCCAAGATCGTCAAGGTGCTGCGCTCCTTGTATCGGGCCTATGTCGAGTTGAAAGGGAAGTATGAGCGGTTGCAGTGTGACTATGGACGGGCCAGGGAGGGCAACGAGCGGTTGTCTGACCGCTTGCAGGAGGTGAAATTGGAGAACAAGGCCCTGCGGGGGACGGTTGCCGACTTTGAGCGGGTCAAGCGGGTGTTCGGCCCGGAGGAAGTAGAGCGGGCCGTGGAGGACGCAAAGCGCCGGGAGGCGGCAGAGAAAGAGCAGAAGAAAGCAAAGCGGAAGTTTAGCCGAGGGGCGAGGTAACACACCAGGGGTGCACTCCAAGGAGTGCACCCCTGATTTATACTTGTCAGCGGGTGCTTTTTTATGTTATGATGAGAGCAATAGATTAGAATTTTCCCAAAAGACCACGGAACTTTTTAGAAAATCTGTCGTCTATATGAATAAGGCCGAAAGGAGGTATCATTGTGAAAAGAATTGTATTGGTTATAGCTACTTTCGTTTTTGTTCTAACGGGATGTGCGAGTGTAGAGACAAATGAAAAAACAGCTTCAATTCCGACAGGAACAACTATTTCAATAGACAATCCGCAAGTATCGGCTACCCAGGGAGAGTGCGAAGCGGATTTCACTGCGCCGTTGGATTATGAAAGTTTAACAGAGCCTCCATCACTGACCGTTTCCACCTTGATGTATGTAGATAGTGTGATTGCTTCTTGTGGCAATTACCAATGGAGCCATACACTGCCTGACGGTACAGTTAGTGAATTTATTGCTTGTGGTGCTCACCCGTTGGATCAGCAAGAATATCCCATATTATATACCGCTTTTCCTGCTGGAACTTTACCGGCTCCAGAAGCTGGTGAAAATGTCGGCTCAATAGCTCCTGTATTCTATCTTGATTTTGGAGAAATTTTGCCAGAGACGGTTTCTGTTATGCGATGGCCTGCCTCGCGCATTGGTGATGCACAAACCTACTCCACTGATTTTGAAATGGTCAATACCGAGCTTGAGGGAGATACTTTTTCTCTGTTTCCTTTGGGTGATGGAGATTATGTTTATGAAGTTTCTGCGAACTGGGGAGATGTTGGGGGTGCCAGTTATACATTCCGTACATTACCCCAAATACGGGGGAACACAGACGGATAAGCTATTAGAAACGCCCTAATTTGTACGGTTAGTAATTTTCGATTTGTCGAGGACTTTTCTGCTAATGAACGATTTGAAAAAGGCGGGGGAATGTGGTTGCATTTCCCCGCCTTTTGTGATATAGTTACAGTCGCAAACCAGCAGAACAAATAGTCAGCAACTCCCTCCCGTTATCACTGCTGATAACAATTTGATAACAGCCCATCGTATAGGCTGGATAATATGGATATATCAAATAATCAAAAGAACAGGGCATCATATTTCTAAAGCAAAATCCGTTAGAATATGATACCCAGCAACGAGTGGGAATAACTGCAATAACCCGCCGGTTCGCTGCAACGCAGCGGACCGGTGGGTTTTTCTTGATATACTGTCAGTTTGCTGCCAAAACGCTTTGACTGTGAAAAAGCCATGTGGTAAAATTGATTCAAGAATGAAAGCAAATTGGGTCAGGGACATATGATTTCTCACTTTTGACGCTTTGAAATCCGGCGAAAAGGAGGCCAACGGAATGGGAAGCATCGTCGAAGCCGCCCTGTATGACGTTGTCGGGAAGTTTTTTCTGCTTTTCGTGATCATGCCTGCGGGGGTTATCTTTTTGGGATATGTGATCTACATGATCGCGAAAATCATTCAGGAACTGCGAAAAAAGTAGAATCTATGTATAAAAAGAGCCTGCGTCCCAAGCCGGGACGCAGGCTCTTTTTAAAGCGGTTCACCGGAGGGGAAGGGACACCGCCACGGTGGTGCCTGCCTCCGAGCTGTTCTCCACGCACACGGTACCGCCGTGGAGCTTGACGATCTCCCACACCAGCGAAAGCCCCAAGCCCACGCCGCCGTATTCCCGGCTGCGGGATTTGTCCACCCGGAAAAAGGGCTGGAATACGCTCCGCTGAAAGCGTTCCGGGATGCCGGGGCCGGTGTCGGACACCCGGATCAGCAGTTTTTCAGGCTCCGGCGTCACGGAAAGGCGCACGGCGCCGCCGGGGCGGTTATACTTGATGGCGTTCTCCGTCAGGTTGAACAGCAGGCGGTAGATCAGCGTGTCGCTGCCGGTCATGGCACCGTCCCCCTCCCGCTCCAACGTGATGTTATTTTTCTCTGCCAGCGGGGCGAGATCCGCGAAAATTTCATCGATCATAGGGCCGAGCTCGATGTGATCCGTACAGGGCACCGCCTGCAAGCCGCACATTTCCAGAAGGGTCCTTGTCATCTGGGTCATCCGCTCCGTCTGCTCCCGCAGAAGGCGGAGGAAATCTGCGGTTTCCGGCAATACGTCCGGGTGCTCGGCGGAGAAAAGCTCCACCTGCGCCTGCATCAGCGCCAGCGGTGTGCGCAGCTCATGGGCGGCGTTTCCGGTGAATTGCCGTTGGGCTGTGAAGCCCTCGTCCAGCCGCTCCAACATCTGGTTGAAGGAGTCGCTGAACTGCCGGAATTCCGGCAGCACCTCTTCCGTGATCTTCATGTCCGCCAGATTGTTGGGCTGTACCTTTTCCACCTGCGCCACGAAGGTCCGCAGAGGTCTCAGTGCCCGGCCGCTGACGAAATAGGCCAGAATGCCCCCCAACAGCGTCACCGCCGCCGTGATATACCAGTTAGTTGCTGTGAAAGAGGTTTGCGCTCCGTAGATCACGATGGTCAGGTTGGGGTCAAGCCCCTCCCGGCTGGGGTCGAAGTATTCCACTGCCCCCTCCGAGGGATCGATGGCGGTGGAGAGGTTGGCACCGATGGAGTCCATATAATGCCGGCCGGAGCAGCCAATCAGCCAGTTCATCGCCATGCAGGTGGAGCAGATGAGCAGGGCTGTCATCAGAGTGATCCGCCATTGCAGAGACAGCTTTTTCATGCCTGCTCCTCCTCAATCAAATATCCCTCGCCGATGCGGTTGCGGACGGGGTCATAGCCCAGCGCCGTCCGCAGCTTTTTCCGCAAAGCGGAAATGTGTACCCGGATGGAGTTGCTGAAATTGTCCACGCTGTTGTCCCAGACGTGCTCCAAAAGCTCCTCCTGACTGACGGGCCGCCCCCGGTGGAGCAGCAGGTATTCCAGAATGCCGGTCTCCTTTCGCGTCAGGGCCAATGGCTGACCGGCGGCGGTGGCGGTGCGGGAGCGGGCGTCGAAGGACAGCGGGCCGCAGTGGAGCACCACGTCGTTCTGGGTGAACTGCCGGAGGGTCAGGCTGCGGATGCGGGCCTCCAGTTCCTCTAAATGAAAGGGCTTTGCCAGATAGTCATTGGCTCCGGCATCCAGACCTTCCACCTTGTCAGCGACCTCGCTGCGGGCGGAGAGGATCAGCACCCGCGTCTCCCGGTCGGTCTGGCGAAGGGTACGGAGCACCGTCATGCCGTCCGCTCCCGGCAGGTTCAGATCCAGCAGCACCAGATCGTAGCGCTCCGAGCCAAGCAGGTCGATGGCGGTGTCACCGTCATAACAGGGATCCACACTGTAAGCAAGACGGCGGAGACTGCGGACGATGGTCTCGCAAAGGGCACGTTCATCTTCAACTACAAGAATACGCATAAAAACCTCCGGCATAATAATCTGAGACTGTCAATAAAGTGGTAAATTCTCCGCGACGGTAAGGAAGGGCAGCCGTTAGCGGCTGTGCCGCTTTACGGATGCCGCATACCCCTTGCGGGTGAAAGGTGTGCGCGGGAAACCCAAGAAGGGGAAACAGGCGAAGTGCCGCCGGTGGCGGATAAAACGAGCCTGTTTCGAGGAAGGCCCCGGTTTCTGGGTGCAAAGCGCACGGAAACCGGCTGGGCCGACGGTGTATTCCTGCTCCACGCGTGGCGAAAAGGCTTTTTCGACACGCTGAGTGAACCATTTGTGTTCATTATAGCACAGGCAGATAAGATTTCTGTTAACTTTCTGTTCTTAACGAAAATCTTACATCTCCTGTGGTACAATAAGGCAGCAATGAAGGGAGTGAGCAAATTGCCGCAATCGAAAAAGACGATGGCACAGGTCGGTTTGCTGTTGGCTGGGGCCGCCATGGTGTGCGTCGGCGTACTGCGGGGCGAAACGGCCACGGTGCTGAGCAAGGCCATTAAAGTATGTCTGGAGTGTGTGGGTATTGGATAAAAAACATCAAACAATTTCCCATCTCCTTGCCCGCTGGCGGGGATGGATCCAGGCGGGGGCGGCGCTGCTGACCAATCTTCACCTGCCGAACTTCTTCAAGGGAAGTCTTTATCAGGGGGCGGGAAAAACCGTCTGCGTGCCGGGGCTGAACTGCTATTCCTGTCCCGCGGCGTCCGGGGCCTGTCCCATCGGCTCCTTTCAGGCGGTGGTGGGCTCATCGAAGTTCCGTTTCTCCTATTATATCACAGGCTTTCTCATCCTGTTAGGGGTTTTGCTGGGACGCTTCATCTGCGGCTTTCTCTGCCCCTTCGGATGGTTTCAGGAGCTGCTGCATAAAATCCCCACGAAAAAGCTCTCCACAAAGAAGCTGAAGCCCCTGACCTATCTCAAATACGCCGTTTTGCTGGTGATGGTCGTTTTGCTGCCGGCGTTTTTGGTGAACGACGTGGGTATGGGGGATCCCTTCTTCTGCAAGTACCTCTGTCCGCAGGGCGTGCTGGAGGGGGCGATTCCGCTGTCCCTTGCCAATTCCGGCATCCGGGCAGCGCTGGGCAAGCTGTTTACATGGAAGCTCGGCATTTTACTGACGGTGGTTGCGCTGAGCGTGGTGTTCTACCGGCCGTTTTGCAAATGGCTCTGCCCGCTGGGGGCGTTTTACGCCCTGTTCAACAGAGTGTCCCTATTCCAGATGAAGGTGGACGAAAATAAGTGCATTTCCTGCGGGAAATGCGCCAGAGCCTGCAAGATGGACGTGGACGTGACGAAAACGCCCAACCATACCGAGTGTATCCGCTGCGGGATGTGCGTCAGCGCTTGTCCCACCGGGGCCGTGAGCTTCCGCTATGGCTTTGGAGACGGAAAACAAAATATCAACATTGAAGAAAACACGGAGGAATCAACATGAAACTGAAGAAAATGACCGCGCTGCTGCTGGCAACGCTGATGGTGCTGTCCCTGGCCGCCTGCGGCGCGAAGGGTGACAGCAAGACCGAAAACAGCGGCGACACGGCCCAGACGGAGGAGGCCGCCGCCACCCACAAGTCCCTGATGGATCGGGAGAATGAGATCCTGTCGGAGAACACGGAGCTTTGGGAAAAGGTCTTTCTGGCGGCGGACAAGGGCATGGCCATGATCGAGGACGGCAAGAATTACGGCGATTTCCTGCTGGACACCATCGAATCCGCCAAGGACCAGTTCAGCGATGAGGAATACGCGCTGCTGAAGAAGTCCGCGCAGGAGATCAGCGAGATCGAGAATAAGCTGACCGAGCTGGAAAAGCAGCATCCCGAAATTCTGAATGAGGAGACCGACGCCAACGGCGATGTGCAGAAGTTCCCCTCCTTTGAGGGCAAGGATCTGGACGGCAACGAGGTCAAGAGCGACGAGCTGTTCTCCGCCAACGCCGTCACCGTGGTGAATTTCTGGTTCACCACCTGCAGCCCCTGCGTGGGTGAGCTTGGCGATCTGGACGCGCTGAACAAGGAGCTGGCGGACAAGGGCGGCGCGCTCATCGGCGTCAACGCCTTTACGCTGGACGGCGACGAGACGGCCATCGCCGACGCGAAGGACGTGTTGGCCAAGAAGGGCGCCACCTATCAGAACGTGTATTTCGATTCCAGCAGCCCGGCGGGAGCCTTTACCGCCAACATCTTCGCCTTCCCCACCACCTATGTAGTGGATCGGAACGGCAACATCGTGGGCGAGCCCATCGTAGGTGCCATCACCGAGAAGAATCAGGCGGAGACGCTGCAATCCCTCATCGATCAGGCCATCGCCGCCGACGCAGGCTGAGAAAAGTCCAAACGGTGTTCAGTTGCGTGAAAAAAAGAGCTGACTGCATTGCAGTCAGCTCTTTTATATTACCGGCGGAGGGAGGCGGAGAGGCGGTCAATGCACCAGACAAGCAGAATCAGTCCAAGGGCGATGGCCCCGGCCTCGCTCCATTTGTAGTGGTTCATGGCGAAGATCAAAGGCGCGCCGATGCCGCCCGCGCCCACCAGTCCCAGAACCGACGCTTCCCGGATGTTCACGTCGAAGCGGTACAGCACCGCCGAGGCCAACGCCGGGAGCAGCTGGGGGAGCACGGCGTACCGGATGCGGAGCAGGAGAGGGACGCCCATAGATTCCAAGGCGTGATAGGCCCGGAAGTCCAGCGACTCAATGGCCTCCGTGAACCGTTTGCTCAAAAGGCCCACGCTGCAAACGCCCAGGGTAAGCGCGCCGGTAAAGGGGCCGGGACCGGCCACCCGAATAAAGATCAGGCCGTAGATCAGAAAGGGGACAGAGCGGATCGCCATGATGACCACCCGGAACAGCAGCGCCGGGAGTTGTGGCATCAGGTAGGGGGTAGAGAGGAAGGACAGGGGCACTGCGATAACTGTTCCGGCGCAGGTGCCCACCAGAGCGATGCACACGGTCTCCAGCAGCAGGTACCCCAAGCCGCTGGTATCCGTCTCAAAGAAGAAAGCCCAGTCGGGGTGGAACAGGCCGGAAATCATGGCCTGCACCGCCCGGGGGCTGATATGGGAGAAGTCCGGTGGCTGGAGAGACAGCGTACAGACCAAAGCCAGCAGAACGGCAGCGCCGGTGAGGAGCCGCTTCCCAAGGGGAGACAGGCTCCGTTCCTCCCGGATGATCTGGGACAGCAGGCCGCTGATCCCCTCGATGACGCAGACGGTGAGGAACAGGAAAAACAGGATCATGCCCACCTTGCCGTATTCCAGCCATGAAATTTTTTCGTTCAGCAGCAGACCGATGCCTCCGGCCCCTACATAGCCCAGAATGGAACTGTGGCGCACGTTGGTCTCCAACAGGTACAGAACATTGGAGAAATAGGAGGGGGCGATCCCCGGCACAACGGCCCGCCAGTAGACTTTGGCAGGCACCGCGCCCATGGCGCACAGGGCGTGGTAGGGGGCCAGCTCCGCCGATTCGATATCCTCATAGGTCAGCCGGGTCAAAATGGCAAAGGTGTAGACCGTAATGGCCACGGTACCGGAGAAGGTGCCCAAGCCAAACAAGAACGTAGCCAGCAGCGCTAAAATCAGCGTAGGGAAGGAGCGGAGCACCTGCACCAGCAGCCGCAGTGTCCACCGGAGCGGCTTGGGGGCATGGAGATTTTCCGCGCACAGGGGGGCCAGCAGCAGCGCCAGAAACGATCCCAGCGCCGTGCCGGTGACGGACATCTGCACCGTAGCCAGCAGCGGGGCCAGGATTCGGGGGGCATACCCCCAATCCGGCGGGAGCATGGCGGAGATCAGGTCCGTCAGATGGCTCCGCCGCGCCCAGAACAGGGCGGGGGAGCAGTCGGTGAACCGTGCCGCAGCCAGCAGCAGAAGGAAAAGTGCCAGCGTCCGCAGCCAGCGCTTTCCGGAGGAACGGGTCATGGCTGATCCTCCTGACGGTGGTAGACGGCGGCGAGGATCTCCTTCGCCGGGGTGTCCGCCGGGGCGTCCAGCACCACGGTTCCTTGGTTCAGGCCGATGAGACGGCTGGAAAATTCTTGTGACAGTTCTAAATTGTGGCTGTTCATGAGAACGGTCAGCTTTTGATCCTGCTGAATGTCCCGGAGCAATTCTAAAATCTGCCGCCCGGTGACGGGGTCCAAGGACGCTACCGGCTCGTCCGCCAGCAGCAGCGCGGGATGCCGCATCAGCGCCCGGGCGATGGCTACCCGCTGCTTTTGCCCGCCGGAGAGGTTCTTCACCGGCTCGTGGACCTTGTCGGCAAGGCCCACCCGGTCCAGCAGGGCGTCCGCCTCGGCGACGCGCTCCTTTCCGAAAAAGCCGCAGACCGCCGGGAGGAACGCCATGTCCGGCAGACAGGCGTTCAGCACGTTCTGGCGGCAGGTGGCATTTTCCACCAGTGCGAAATCCTGATAGATGGTGCCGATGGTGGTCTGGATGGCCCGGCGGGTCCTGCGGTCGGCAGACTCAAAGTGAACGCCGTTTACCAGAATGGCGCCGCCGTCACAGCGGAGAGAACCGTTGAGGATCCGGAACAGGGTGGTCTTGCCCGCACCGGAGGGACCGATCACAGATACAAAATCCCCCTGGCTGACGGAAAAGCTGGCGTCAGTCAGGGCGTGGGTGCGGTTTTGAAATTCTTTACGGACATGTTGAACTTCCAGCAGCATAAATAGCCTTTCAGCCCCGCGGCTCCTGAGAAGCCGCGGGGCAAGTGTTTTTTAAAGGGCGGACTTAGCCTTCCAGAGACTTCAGCAGCTCCTGCGCGGCCCGCTCGCCGTCATAATCGGAGTCCTGACCCCAGGTGTAGCCCACCTGGCTGAACACACTGATGATCTCCCGGCCCTCGTCGGTGTCGGCGATCTCGATGAAGCTTTCGCCCAGCGCCTTGCGGAAATCCTCATCCGCCATGGTATCGGAGTTCTTGCTGTAAGCGATCATATCGTTGTAAATGCCCTCGGTGACGCCGATGACGCCGGTCTGCTCCACCATGGGAGCGGTGCCGCCCAGCTCGGTCTCCCACTTGGGGGCGTTCTTGATGCGGATATGGCCGAAGGACACCATCACGTCCACCTGACCGGCGGCCAGACGGGCCACGGAAGTGGTGTGAGAGTCAGACTGGACCACGTGCTCCAGATCGCTGATGCCCTTGCCGTAGTGATTCTGGAGCCACAGGCAGGGATAGATGTAGCCGGAGGCGGAGGTGGGGCTGAGGACGGACCAGGTGGCGCTGTTGAGATCATCCCAGGTCAGTTCTTCCCCGGCGTTGACCTTGGCCTGCAATTCCTGACCCTTTTCGCTGGGACCGGCCAGAATGATGCAGCGGTAATAGGTGCTCATATCCTTGGTGTTTTCCTCGATAGTGCCGTCATTCCAGTCGGCAGGATTCTCGGAATCCTTGTTGATGGCATAGCGCAGAGCGGTGAGCAGCACGTCGCAATCGTCGGAGAAGAGGACGTAGTTGCCGCCGGAGATGAAGCCAATGTCGGCGCTGCCGGCGCTGAGGGCCTCGCCCACGGCGGTGTAGCTTGTGCCCACGGTCATGTCGATATCCTTCACGTCATAGCCCTTTTCCAGAAGCTTTGCCTGAAGCAGCTGCTCCAGAGGCTCTGTGGCGGTGGTGATCTGGTCCGCATCGGCGTAGGGGGAGAAGGCGATCTTCAGAGAGGGGATCTCCTTCACACCGGTCTCACCGGCGCTTTCCGTGTTGTTCTCCGCCGGGGTCTGCTTGCCGGCGCAGCCGGTGGCGAGCCCCAGGCACAGAGTCAGGGTCAGAATACTTGCAAGAAACTTTTTCATGGGATTTACCTCCAGATTTGATTTTCTACTCAAAGCGCAAAAAAATATGTGCCTTGCAGCACATACCGAATTTGACTTCAAGCAGATGCTGACAGCTCTCCCGGCGTCACCAGGAGAAACAGGGGCGGTCGATCCTTACTGGGATCCTCTCAACCCGGAACACGGGTTCCCTCGCAATCTGGTTTCGTCATCAATCTGAGCGCGGCGCCAAGGCGCTCCCCTTTTCGCCGCATTCCGTAACCGTGGATTACCTTACCACACTCTTCCACAAAATACAAGCGCAAATCCGCAAATAACCGACAAAAAACGGGGAATTGCGTTTCTATGACTGGTTTCGGGAGACAGTTTTGCAAATTTGCCGCAGCTCGTCGGAGAGGCAACGAACCCCGGCAGGCCAACATAAATGCGGCGGCCTGCCGGGGATTCAAAGTCAGTCGTTATTCTGATGGGGAGGCAATTACTTGCCCTGACGCATTTCCTCGTCGATGTCAATGAGGTCCTGGAAATCCGGGCCCCAGAGACGGAAGTTTCCAGACTCGATCATTGCCTTATATTGGAAGGAGTCCCGGACCCGCTCCGGCAGGATGACGCCCGCACGGGCCTCATCACCGTCCTGATGGGTGTCAGATCCGGCCAGACGGAAATAGTTGGGATGGCGGCGGCACAGCTCCACGCCCCGGTCGCTGTGATTTTCGTGGCGGGGGTTGCCGTTGATGATCTCCGTGCCGTCCACAGCGTCCTCAAACACGGTGGTGTTGCCGTCCCGGTAGGGGTGGGCGTGGATGATAAGGACTTCATTGTGGAATTTCTCGTAGAATTCCCGGGCACTGGTGCAGCACATATAGGGATTGGAACGGAGCCAGTCCTCGTCGATGCCGTACACCAGATAGTCATTGTCATTCTGGGGGAAGCGCAGCTCGGCGCCCAAAATCACATCGAAGCCCAGCTCGTCGCCCCGCTTTTTGGAGGCCTTGTAGCCGGAGAGATAGTGGTCCATGGCCTTCTGCCAGTCATGCTCCGTGTCGATGCGGGAGAGGTACTCCGGATGCAGATGGTCTGTGACCACCAGACCGGAAAAGCCGTGCTTCACATAGCGCTCCACAACGTCGGCGGCAAGCAGATGGCCGCATTTGCTGGTTTCTGCGGTATGGGTATGAGGATCGTAAAGATAACCTTGCATGGTTGTATGTTCCTTTCTACCAGGGACGGCAGGCCGTCCCGAATTTACAGTGAGATCACTTGGAGGGATCCAGCTTCCGGCAGGTGCCCCGCTGGATCAGCGTCGGCAGCAGGATCTGGTGGACATAGCCCTGAGTGCCGTTTTCAATTTTGTCCCGGAGCATATCCACCGCCTGCACCGCCATGTCCCGCTTGGGCTGGTCAACGGTGGTCAGGTCGATGCGGGAGAGGGCCGTGGCGCTGATGTTATCGAAGCCGATGAGGCTCAGATGCCCCGGAATATCAATGCCCATTTCATCTGCCGCCGTCAGAATACCCAAGGCATTGGAGTCCGTGGCGGCAAAGACTGCGGTGCAGTCCAGAGGCTTCCGGAACAGCTCCTTGGCCAACTGATATCCACCCTGAATGGAAGAGCGGGAATATTCGCTGTTGAAAAAGTGAGGCGTGAGGTTAAATTCATGACAGGCCTTCATATATCCGTCCGCTCGGAGCTGATGGGTCGTGGAACCGGGACGCTGACCGAAATAGAGAATGTCCCGGTGGCCCAGCTCATAGAGGTATTGGGTGCCCAGATAGGTGCCCCGGCTGTTGTCAACGGCCACATAGCTCTGGGGCTGGCTCCGCAGGTTTTCACTGAGGAACACCGTGGGGACCTGATCCAGATAGGATTTGAGGTTATCGTAGGATTTAGAACTCTGAGGGACGATGAGGATCCCGTCCACCTGCCGGCCCAGCAGCAGCTTGAACACGGTCTTTTCCTGCTTCAGGTCCGGACCGGAATCACAGAGCATGATATTATAACCGTGGGCACGGGCGCTGACTTCCGCGTGGTAGGCAAGCTCCGACATGAACTGGTTGTCCACAGAGGGGACCACAAGTCCGATGAGGTTGGTGCGCTTGGTCACCATGGACCTGGCCACAAAGTTGGTGGTGTAGCCCATCTCATCGCACAGCTTCAGAACCCGTTCCCGGGTCTCGCTGCCGATCTGGGAGCTGCCGGAAAGGGCACGGGATACGGTAGCATAGGAGACGCCTGCTGCTTTGGCGACATCCTTTAATGTTACATTTTTCATAAAGTTGACTCCCTTGCGAAGGTTGTGTTTGTGCAAACGTTTCCGACTTTTTAAGAAAATTGGCAGAAAAAACTGCCAAGGTACTTCAGACGAATCAAGAATAGCTGATTTTTGCTCTTCTGTCAATATCAACCTAAATTTTTAAGGCATTTTGGGCAATCCAGCAAAAAAAGTGTCTGAGCTTTGACATTTGGGATATTGACAAAAAGGGGCGAACTCCTATAAAATAAAAACAGAAATCGCAAACGTTTGCGATTCTCGGGGGCGTCACACCTCCGAGGATCGCCGTGCTTTCCCGCAGTTGGGCCGCGACCCTGAATTTCAAAGGAGGAACTGCCATGACCGCCAATATCCAAACCATTTTCTTCGATGTAGGAAACACCCTGCGCATTGTCCTGCCGGACCAGGAGTTTATTGACCGGGCGGAAGCCGGTCTCATGGAACTGATCGGCACCACGGAGAGCCACGACGCCCTGTTTGCCAAGCTGGAGGAGCGCTGGAAGGCATACCGCAAGCAGTCCAAGACCACCCTGCTGGATGCTTCCGAGGGAGAACTGTGGACCCAGTACATGCTGCCGGAATATGATCCGAATATGATTTTTGCCAACGCCCCCAAGCTGACCCGCCTGTGGCGCGACCATGACGGCCGCCGGGTGGCCCGGCCGGACGCCGTAGCCACCATCAAGGAGCTGCACCGCCGGGGCTATACCCTTGGCATCATCGCCAACACCGTGACGGAGACGGAGATCCCCGATTGGATGGCCGCTGACGGCGTGGCACAGTGCTTTAAGACCACGATCCTTTCCTCCAAGGTGCGCCTGCGCAAGCCGGACCCGGACATCTACCATCTGGCCTGCCGCTGCATCGGCACGCCGGAAGCCAACTGCGCCTATGTGGGCGATAACCCGGTGCGGGACGTGGAAGGCACCCAGGCTGCCGGCTTCGGTATGATGATCCGGATCGATGAGCCGGATACGCTGAACAAGGAAAAGGCCACCGGCAAGGAGTTTACCCCGGATCATGTCATCACCAGCCTTTCTGAATTGCTGGACATCTTCCCTGAGCGGGCTTAAAGGAGGACCTATGGAAAAACAGTATAAAGCCGTCTTTTTCGACTTGGGCGGCACTCTGCGCATTGCTTTCCTGGAGGAGGCCTATATGCGCCACGCCCGCCGGAAAATGGCGGAGATCGCAGGCACGGATATGCCTTATGAGGAATTCTATCAGATGATCGAGGACCGTTACGAGCCGTACCGCAAGTGGGCGCTGGGCGAGTACAAGGAGTCCGGAGATGAAGAGCTGTGGTGCAAATGGCTGCTGCCGGACTACGATCCGGTCCGCATCCGTCAGGTGTGCCATGAGCTGAGCTTCCAGTACCGGCAGACCAAGGGCCGCCGGGTGGTGGTGGACGGCGGCGTGGAGGTCATCAAGGGCCTGCATGAGCGCGGCTACAAGCTGGGGATCATCTCCAACCTCATCGGTGAGAACGAGGTGCCCGACTGGCTGGAGGAGGACGGCCTGGATTCCTATTTCGATACGGTGATTCTCTCCTCCGTGTGCCACATGCGCAAGCCCTGCTCTGAGATCTACGATCTGGCCTGCCAGCAGATCGGCGTGAAGCCGGAGGAGTGCGTGTCCGTTGCGGACAACATCAAGCGCGACATTGCCGGGGCCAAGAAGGCCGGTATCGGCTGCAATATTATTTTCCGGTCTCCGGAGAAGAAGCATCCCGTGGAATTTACGGAGGAAAACCGCCCGGACTATGTCATTGAAGATTTCCGGGAGATTCTGAACATTCTGCCCTGATGACGCATTCCGGGCCAGCAGCCCGGTGAAAAGGAGGAAGCAAGCCATGAATACGGACATCCGTTATATTTTTCTGGATCTGGGCGGTACCTTCCGAGTCATTGACGAGGACCCGGCTTATCTGGCTGCCGCCCGGGCGAAGATCGCGGAGTTGTGCGGCGTGAAAACGGAAGATCCTACCCAGTGGTTCAAGGACGTGATCGACAAGCGGTACGATGTATACCGGGAATGGGCGCTGAAATATATGTGCGAGGCCCCGGAAGAGGTGCTGTGGCGGCGTTGGCTGGCCTATGACTGTGACCCGGAGTTGATTCGGCGCAATGCCTCGGAGCTTTGCTACCAGTACCGGCAGACCAAGGGCCGCCGCACGGTGGTAGAGGGCGGCGCCGACACGGTGAAGGAGCTGTGCCGCCGGGGCTACACTCTGGGCATCATCTCGGATCTGGTGGGCAGACGGGAAGTGGACGAGTGGCTGGATCAGGATGGCCTGCGCCCCTATTTCCAGACAGTCCAGCAGTCCTCGGTCACCTATATCCGGAAGCCCGGCCCCGCGATCTACTATTACGCCATGGAGGAAGTGGGAGCCGAACCGGAAAACTGCTGCTATGTGGGCGACAATCTGAACCGGGACATCATCGGCGCCAAGGCCGTCGATTTCGGTATGACCGTCACGGTGCAGTACCAGAAGGATAAGCCCCTGAAGCTGACAGCGGAAAACCGCCCGGATGCCAAGGTCTATCGGTTCCCGGACCTGCTGGATATTTTCCCCAAGCGGGGGCAGGTGGCCGTGGAAAAGCTGATCCCGCCGGAGGATGGACAATAAGTTCGCCCCGGTCGGATAAAAAAATGCGCAGTGGCGCGGGAAAGAACCGTTTCACGCACCGCTCGACTCATAAGGAGGTACTTTTTATGTCTGAATCCAAGCGCGGCGGCGCACAACTGGCGCGGGCCGTGGAAAAAGCGTATCAGGCGGGGCAGGATGACTACCATCTGGAACCCATGGTCCTGGTGGAGAACGGCAAGCCTGTGGGCAAGATCGGAGATGGCGATGCCGCCGTGTTCTGCTGCCGCCGCGGTGAGCGGGAGATCGAGCTGACGGAGCTGTTCACCGATCCGGACTTCAATAAGGTGCAGCGGAACCAGCTGAAGGATCTGGATTTCGTCATCATGACCATGTATCATGATAAGTTCAAGGATCTGCCCATCGCCTTTGCGCCGTCTCATGTGGTGAAGCCTCTGGCTCAGGTCCTCAGCGAGGCGGGGAAGAATCAGTTCCACTGCGCGGAGAGCGAGAAGTATGCCCATGTGACCTTTTTCTTCAACGGCGGCGAGAACGCGCCCTTCCCCGGCGAGGATGACGTGTGCGTGCCGTCCCCCAAGGGCATTGACTTTGACCAGCAGCCGGAGCTGAGCCTGCCTGCCGTGGCGGATCAGGTCATGGGCGCTTTGGGGAAATACGATTTCGTGGTGACCAACTTCGCCAACGGCGATGTGATCGGCCACACCCTGAATACCGCCGCCAAGCTGGAAGCCTGCAAGCATGTCAGCCACTATCTGGATGTGGTGGTGCATGACGCGCTGGCCAAGGGCTATGTGGTGGCCGTCACCGCGGACCACGGCAACATTGAAAAGCTGTACACCGCCGCAGGCAAGCCCGACGGCGCCCACACCACCAATCTGGTGCCGTTCATTCTGATGGACCCCGCCAATAGCGGCCCCATTGCCCTGCGGGACGGCTGTCTGGGTGACGTGGCGCCTACGGTGCTGAACGTCATGGGTATCCCCCAGCCTGCGGAGATGACCGGCAGATCTCTGGCGGAGGGACACGATTTCGGCAAGGACCGGAAGATGCTGCTCATCATCTGCGATGGTTGGGGTCTCGGTTCCGGCGATGACGGCGATGCGATCCATCTGGCGGATACCCCCTACTGGGATTCCCTGCTGGCGGAGCAGTCCTGGAGCAAGCTCCACGCCTCCGGCGAGCATGTGGGCCTGGGAAGCGGAAAGGCCGGCAACTCCGAGGCAGGCCACTCCAATCTGGGCGCAGGCCGCTGCGTCATGCAGGATGACGTCCGTCTGGACGCCGCTGTGAAGGACGGCAGCTTCAAGAAGAACCCCATCTTCCTGCAGGCCATCGAACACGCCAAAAAGAACGGCACGGCGCTGCATCTGCTGGCGTATCTCACTTATAAATCCTCTCACGGCTGCATCGACTACCCGTTGGCCATCTGCGAAATGGCCCGGGACGCCGGACTGGATCAGGTATTCTTCCACATCATCTTTGACGGCCGCTCCACGGAGCCTGGCTCCGCGCCCAAGCTGCTGGCAGAGCTGGACGAAAAGCTGGACGCCATCGGCGTAGGCCGCATTGTGGACGGCGTGGGCCGCGGCGTGGCGCTGGACCGGGACAAGAACTACGATAAGGTAAAGCGGGCCTATGACGCCATGGTGGACGGCGCAGGTACCCGGTATGAGTAAGCCTCCGGCATAAACCGCCCCCCAAAAAAGAAAACCAAGAGAATGTTAAAAATCCCGCAGAGAGCAACCACTCTCTGCGGGATTTTTGCGCGGGAAAAGTGCGAAAAAGCAACAAATTACGGAATAAGACATCAAAAAACGGGAATATTTGCGTTGGCGGACTGCTGATCTGCACCCCGACTGAAAGCCGCAAAAAGTGCCCGGACCGCCACAGCGGTCCGGGCCTTCTTGTCATACATCAAAACAGGGATCAGCGGGCGTCCTTCAGGATCGTGTAGACCTCATAAATGTCCTTCACGCTGTAAGTGGGCTTCACGTCCGCGGGAACGTTGGTGTCCTTCAGCTTGGTGAGGTAGGAGTCGATGTGGAAGGTGGCACCGAAGCCCATGCGGATGGGGCCGATGACGTCCCGGGAGAGGGTATCGCCCACATAGGCACAGCTGGCGGGGTCAGACTGGACCTGATGGAGGGAGACCAGAAAAATGTTGGGGTCTGGCTTGCGATATCCGGTGACGGAAGAAAGCGTCACATCCTGGAAGTAGTCCCGGATGCCGTAGTCTTTCAGAACGTCAAACACCTGATAGAGACTGGCTGTGTTGCTGATGACGCCCAGCTTCATACCCAGCCCCTTCAGCCCTACCAGCATTTCCTTCACGTGGGGGCGGAGAGTACGGTGATAGTGGGTGATCTCCCACATGTGGGCCAGCTCCTCGGCGTAAGGACGCACAGAATCTTCATTCAGGCCGAAATCCGTCAAAACGAAGCTGCCCCAGATCTCCTCCGGCTTCAGCTCCCGCTGCCGGGGGTCCCGGTAAGCGCCGTAACGTTCCCAGCCGGCATTGATGCTCTGAGCCGCAGTTTCAAAGTCCATGTTCAGATCGATGCCGTGAGCGTGCAGAATATCCAGCACACCCTGAATGGAAGAATGGCGGCTTTCGTCATCGACCCAGATGTCCTCCAGAGTGCCGCCCATATCGAACAATACAGTATCTATCATAGTCTCACAGCCTTTTTTTTAAGTTGCATACATGGGAAAAACGGTATTCAGAGGGAGTTTCTGCGGCGAAGCAGCCACCAGGAGCTTCCAAAACCCATCAGCAGCGGCACAGGGACCATCATACCGAAGAGCTGGAGAAACAGGACCGACGCGCCGTGATCGCCCCGCAGCAGGAGCAGCATGGTCACCAGACTGGCGAGGGCCAGCAGCAAGAGCCAGCCGTATGCGGCCAGAACGGTCTGAGGGTGGCAGATCAAGTGGGTCAGCGCACAGATTGCTGTCCCGATCAGGGCGGGGAGCAGTGCACTGACCAGATTTTCTACCGCCCGGGGCGCAAGGGCAAGCCATGCGTGAATGGGATCGGTCAGCAGAAAGAAGGCCGCGCCGTAAACTGCCAGAAAGAGGATGGACAGGCAGAAGGAGTTCAGCAGCAGCGTGCTTTTTACATGGCCGTTTTCCGTCAGCCGGAAGGCATCCCAAAAGGATTCCACCCGTCTGGCCTGTTCTTTTTCCCGTTCTGCCCGGCGCAGTTCTTTTTCAAAATCCTGGTTCATGTTATCTCCTATCTGGATGGTCCGGGAAGGCCCGGACGGCGGCGGACCGCCGCCCGGAAAGCATACCGCGGCGTGGAATTACTTCATCTTGGGGTTCTTGGACAGCCAGTAAGTCCACATATCCTGCACGTCGGGATAGATGTAATAGATGGCGCTGAGGTCGTTGGCCCGGGCGCCCAGTTCGCTGAGCTTTGCGGGGTTCTTCTTGTCCTCCACGTCGTCGCGGACGGGCCAGTTGCCTTCCTTCTTGAAGGGCTTCATACCTTCGCTCTGGCCGTCGGCACCGCCGGTGATGTAGCGGACGAACAGACGGGCGCCGGCGGGGCTGTTGGTGCCCTTGGCGATGAACAGGGACTCCAGATTCAGCAGGGCGGTGTAAGGCTCCAGATTCAGGCACCAGGCGATGTTGTAGCCGGATTCGTCACGGTTGCCGATCTTGCCGGCGGAGGCCAGGCACAGGGCGGGTTCGTCGGCGGTGGAGTTATGGACGGCCAGCACCAGCTCATCACCGTCACCGATGAAGGTCATCTCGGCCTGAGAGAAGCGCCACAGGTACTCCACGCCGGCGTTCTTCTCGGGAACTTCAAAGTTGAAATCGGAGGCATCGTAGGTGTATTCCAGATCCTTGCCGTAGGTGTCCTTATAGGACTGCGCCATCTCGTCGGCGTTGTTGATGAAGCTGGCAAACAGGGACAGGTACGCGGACTCCTGACCGATCTCCTTGGTGAACAGGTGGTACTTCTGGGTGCCGTCGTCCTTCTTCTCAATGATCTCCCACCAGCTGTGGATGGGCTGCCCGTCGGGGAAGGCGGCGGTGTTGTAGAACCACATGGACTGGGAGGCGTACAGAGGATAGCCATATTTCAGGTTTTCCTCGTCGATGTGAGAGCAGATGTCCTTGGGGAAGTAAGGCTCCAGAATGTCCTGATTGTACCACTCGTGGAACACGTTGCCGTTGACATCCTTGGTCTGGAGCACGTCGGCGGTGATGTTGCCGGTGTCGTGCTCGATTTTGGCCTTGGAGAGAACCTCGTCGTTGTCCAGATCGAAAACCACCAGATCAAGGCCGGGGTAGGTTTCCTCAAAGCTCTCCTCCACCTTCATCATCTTGGAGGAGGTGGCGTAGACGTTGATGGTGGTGTCCTCCGTCAGGGCTTCTTCATAAAGCTCGTCGTCGGTCTTTTCGCTCCAGTCGTCATAGTAGGGGCCGTAATAATTTTCACCGGTGTTAAGGTCATAGCCAAGGTGCAGGTCGCTGGCGGCAGCTTCGCTGCCGGACTGGGAATCGTCGGAGGGCTGGTCGGTGCTCTTGCCGCCGCAGGCGGCCAGACTCAGCACCATGGAAAGCGCGAGAAGCAGTGCAGAAAACTTCTTCATATTCATCGGGACTCCTTTCATATTTTGCCCGCGCCGCAGACACGGCCGAGTGGGGGACCTATCAAAACACGGCTTATACCGCACGTTTGATCAACCGGGTGGTTTCCTTGTTGTAGATGTTGATCTTATCCTGATCGATAATGGCCCAGACCTTCTGATCCAGATCGTAGCGGATCTGGCCGATGTCCTTGGCCAGGAACTCGTCAGTGCCGGCCTTCAGGGTGGTGATGGTTTCAGAGCCGGCGGGCTGGTTGGCGTAAATGGTAACGGGAATGGCGCCCTCCACCGGCTGGGTGGAGATGGCAATCTGCTCGGGACGGATGGCCAGCACGCAGTCGAACTCGCCGCTCTTGGGGAATTCCTCACTGGTAAGGTGCTCGGCGGGGAAGGTGTGGCCGCCCAGATCGCTCTTAACCACCAGCTGGCCGTTGATAACCTCGGCCTTGCCGTCCAGCAGGTTGATGCGGGGATTGCCGATGAAGTCCGCCGCTTCCAGATCAATGGGGTTGTTGTACAGTTCCGTGGGGGTGGCCACCTGATTCAGCTCGCCGGCCTTGAACAGGGCGATCTTGGTGGACATGGTCAATGCCTCGGTCTGGTCGTGGGTCACATAGATGATGGTGGTGCCCAGTTCCTTATGGAGGCGCTGCAGCTCCGCACGCATATCAATGCGCAGCTTGGCGTCCAGGTTGGACAGCGGCTCGTCAAGCAGCAGCAGCTTGGGGCTGGAGGCTACGGCACGGGCGATGGCCACCCGCTGCTGCTGGCCGCCGGACAGCTCGGTGGGATAGCGGTCCTTGTACATGTCAATACGCATCATCCGCAGGGAGTCCATGACCCGGCGGTCGATCTCCGCCTTGCTCATCTTCTGGATCTTCAGGCCGAAGGCGATGTTGTCGTAGACCGTCATGTGGGGCCACAGGGCGTAGGACTGGAACACCAGATTCAGCCCCCGCTTGCTGGGCTCGGCGTAATAGGCGTCGTCTGCGTTGATCATCTCCACGCCGTCGATGGTCATGGTGCCGTTCTGGGGCTTTTCCAGTCCGGAAACCACACGCAGCGTGGTGGTCTTGCCGCAGCCGGAGGGCCCCAGCAGGGTCATGAAGTCGCCGTCCTCAATGGTGAGGTTGATGTCCCGCAGGACGTGGTTGCTACCGTAAAATTTATCAATGTGCTTCAATTCAATGCGGCTCATATCATTTTTCCTTTCTGTTCTGTCACAATTCCGGGACTTACATACTCTTGTTGAGGTCTGCGCCGAAGCGGTTGGCCACGGTGTAGCACACCAGAATGAAGACCAGCACGCAGACGGATACCGCGTCGGACATCTGGTTGTAGCCCTCCTGCGAGTAGGTAAAGGCCAGATAGGACATGGTCTGGGTGGAGGGAGTCATCATGATGATGACCAGATCCAACTCCTTGGCAATGGAGATGAAGGTCAGCATGAAGCCGGAGATGAAGCCGTTTTTCGCCAGCGGCACGATGATGGAACTCATCCGCTTCCAGAAGCTGGCGCCGGCGATATCTGCCGCCTCCTCCAGCTCCACGCTGATGGAGAGCATATTGGCGGTACCGGACTTGCTGGCGAAGGGGAAGTGCTTGACCACCGAGGTCAGCACGATCAGGGTAAAGGTGCCGTACAGGGAGGGCATCAGTCCGCCGAAATGCGGCCGGGAGAACATGGAGAAATACATGGTGGAGAAAGCAATGCCGCTCATCAGGTAGGGCACGAACACCATCTGCTCCGTCAGGTCGCCGTACCACTTGCCACGGCCCCGGGAACTGATATAGCCCAGGAACTGGCCGCAGATGGCGGTGATGATGGAGCCGATGAGGGTCAGGCGGATGGTGTTCCAGAAGGCACTGAAGAACTTGGGATTCCGGAAGATGCCTTCGTAGTTGGTGTACTTGGCAATTTGGCCGGACTTGCCGATCCAGTTGTAGAGGGTCAGGTTATCCAGCCCGTAGCCGGCGCCGGTGGTGATCTGGAAGGTCTCCATGATCAGCACGAAGAAGGGCACCACCATGGCCAGGAAGAGGAATACCATCAAAAATGCCATCAGAGGCTTCTTGGCCTTGCCCAGAGGCATCAGCGTGGCGCGGCCGCCCTTGCCGCTGACGGTGGCATAGGACTTGCGGACGCCTACGATCCGCTGGTTGGAGAAGATGATGACGGCGGCCAGCAGCACCAGCACGATGGACATGGCATAGCCCACGGCCTGCGGACCCTGGTCAATGAAGTTGCGCATCTTGGTGGCCAGCGTATAGTAGCCGATGCGGTTGCCCAGGTTGGCGGGCACGCCGTATGTACCGATGGATTTGCTGATGGTCATGACGGTGGCGGACAGTACGGAGGGCAGGATCAGGGGCAGGGTGATGTGCCGCAGGATCTGCGCCTTGCTGGCTCCCTGGATCTCCCCCATCTCCTCCAGCTCGGAGTTGATGGAGCGGAGCGCGCCGGAGACCATGATGTAGGAGAAGGCGTAATAGTGCATGGACATGCACAGCACGATGGCGATGGGGCCGTATGCCAGCCAGTCGGGGATGGGAATGCCCATGCCGGCCAGAAAGCCGTTGGCGCCGGAGGTGGAGTTGCGGAACATGGCCAGCCAGGCCAGAGCCTTGGTCCAGGAGGGGATCATGTAGGGCACTGTTACCAGCAGGCCCAGGACCTTCTTGCCGGGGATGTCCGTGCGGATCATCAGCCAGGCCAGCACGGAGCCAAGGGGGACCGATACCAGCACGGTGAAGAAGCCGCAGATAAAGGAGTTCTTCAGTGGCCCCCACAGCACGGCGCCGGACATGGTGCTGGCAAGGATGTATTTCCAGTAGTACAGGGTAAAGTCGCCCACGTGACCCTGGACCCGGCGCAGCTCGCCTTGAGCCAGCGTAAAGGTGCTGGAGATCATGGTCAGCAGAGGGATGATGATGAGGCAGAACAGGATGATGAGACTGACCAGCACCACCATGTTAAAGGGGTTTTTCAGCACATTCAGGATCAGGTTCTTTAAACGCCGCTTGGTCAGGGGTTTTCTGGGTAATCCATTTTTCGACACGATAACACCTCTTTCTGAAGTCTGCCGGGGATTGCAGGGACAGCAGATTGCTCTCTTTTCTCAGTTCTGTGCGCAGTCTGACCGGCGGTGTGCCGTCCTCCGGTCGCAAACGTTTGCACTTCCTTGCTACCATTATAAAGAATTCTTAACGGAATTGTCAAGGAGGATTATGGCTATTTTCCCATGATTTTTTTATTCAATTTCACGTACACTGTGTAAAGTGCACAAATAAAAAGGCCGACCTTTGGTTGTTATTTTTGGAGGAAGAAAAAACGAATTTGACGCGAAAACGTATACGTTTTCGTAAAATGAAACGAACACTCTGATGCTGTCGAATGAAAACGAACGCAAAAAAGGAGACAGGGCGAGCCTGTCTCCTTTTATATGGACTGTGAAAAGCTGTCAGGCTCTGAGAGCTTGATCATCCTCCAGAGTCAGCCGTTCTGCCAGCAGAGCAATGAATTCCGCATTGGAGGGCTTTCCACGCTGACTGCTGACGGTGCAGCCGAAGTATTTGGGGAGTGTCTCCGGCGAAGCCCGGTCCCAGGCGGTCTCTATGGCGCTGCGGATACATCGTTCTACTCGAAGGGCAGTGGTACCGTAACGCCGGGCGATCTCAGGATAGAGGATCTTGGTTACAGCCTTGTTCAGTACACTTGGATCGGCGGTGGTGATCAGGATCGCTTCCCGCAGATACTGGTAGCCGGAGATATTGGCAGGCATACCTGCATCATGAAGCATGTGGGTGACGCGGGCTTTCAGAGAGGGGCGGGTGGCTTTCGGCTTTTCCCAGAACAGGTTCCGCATCCGGTCCAACAGCGTGTCCATCCGAAAGGGTTTTGGCAGAAAATAGGCAGCGCCCAGCTCCGTTGCTTCCGCCAACGTCTGGTCGGAAACAAATGCGGAGGTCAGAATGGTCATGGGAGCGTAGCCAAGCTCCTGCAGCTCCCGCAGAGCGCTGAGACCGTCCAGCCCCGGCAGGATCACATCCATGATCAGAATATCCGGTTCCTGCTCCTGAACTTTTTCCAGAACTTCGTCACCGGTTTGAGCTACATCCACCCAAAATTCTCCTGTTTTTTCCATGGCTTCCCGCAGCAGAATGCGGAATTCCGTGCTGGTATCTGCCAGCAGCACCGTTCTGCGCTGTTCCATGTTCCCACAACTCCTTCCCAATAAGAATGTGCCCGCAGATATCACTGCGGGCATGATCTTGTGTGTATTGTCAAAATATCATAAAATTCCATGTTTTACAAGTTAAAAACTGGAAAACAGGCATAAAATATCCGCAAAGATTTTTGATGGATTGCTGAAAGTCCGCAATTTTTCCGGATGCGTCTCCGAAACTGGCCTGCGGTCCTGCTATTGACCGGCTCCGCTGCCCACAGGCTTTTCCAGTTCTGCCCGCAGCTTTTCCAATGCCCGCTTCTCAATACGCGATACATAGCGCGGGAACTATTGTAAGTGATTTCGTCTTGAAAATCGCGCCGCTCATAACGGCGCAAACCACTGATATGGCTAGATTTATCCCGCCTGCTGAAGCTCTGCAAATCGAAACTTGACAATGATCTCCCTGTCCGCCGTCAGCTCGATCCGCTCGATCAGGCTCACCAGCAATTCCCGGTTGGCATATGCCGTATCAAGGTATCTTTGTACCAAATCTTTTGCTCGCTCTGTTTGGCTGATAGGGTTCTTTTGCTGCTGTTGAAGCTCCTTGATTCGTTCCTCCAGCTGTGCCCGTTCGTCCTTAATGCGGGTGAAGATACGCTGAAAGTCCTCCTCCGGCAACAAACCGGAAAGACGGTCGGTGTACATTCGGTCAAGGTGCTCTGTAAGGTTGGCACTCTTATTTTGCAGAGCGCTGATCTCCGCCGCCGTCTTGCTCTCCTGCGACGCCTCCTTCACCGCCTTTTCCGCAGCGGGAAGCAATGCTTCCGCGGTCAAATAGTCTTCGCAGACCTCTCGAACCTTGGCAATCACTGCATCCGTTACCGTTTTTTCCTTGATATAATGTGTGGTGCAGGCACTGTTCTTGGTAAAACGCTGATAGGTACGGCAGACGAAATACAGTGTTTCTTCTCCCTTGGCGTTGGGGCGATTCAGCACGCCCAAGGGATAACCGCATTCGTGGCAAAAAATCAAGCCCTTCAACAGGAAATCGTAGGTACGGCTTCGGGTGCGTTTGCGGCTGTTCACCAGCATCCGCACCTTGCGGAAGCTCTCGGCGTCAATCAGCGGCTCATGGGTATCTTCAACCACAACCCAATTATTACGATCCTGATGCAAACACTTCTTAGACTTGTAGCTGATCTTCACTTGCCGCCCCTGCACCATATTGCCGATGTAGGTCTCATTTTGCAGCATATCGGAAATACGCTCGCTGCTCCAAAGCCCCGCATAGGGTCCTTTGCGGCCCATGTTCCAGCCACAGTAGGTGGCCGGTGTAGGGACGCCCTCCTCGTTCAGCATAGCGGCAATTTGGCGGCAGCTAACGCCGTCCAGCGCCATGGCAAAGATCCGCCGCACTATGGGCGCAACCTCCTCATCAATGATGATCTTGTTCTTTTCGGTCGGGTGCATTTTGTAGCCATATACCGGTTTGCCGCCGATAAACTGCCCCTTGCGCTGCTTATCTCGCTTGACACTCTTGATCTTCTTGGAGATGTCCTTGGCGTACATATCGTTCATGATGGCCCGGAACGGCGTAATGTCGTTGGCTGTGGACTCAACGCCGGTGTCGATACCGTCCAGCAGGGAAATGTATCGCACCCGCTTTTCTGGGAAGTACCGCTCCATATAGTGGCCGGTCATGATGTAGTCACGGCCCAGTCGGCTCAGGTCCTTGGTAATGACCATGTTGACCTTCTTGGCCTCGATATCGCCGATCATTCGCTGAAAATCCGGGCGGTCAAAGTTGGTACCGCTCCAGCCATCGTCAATGTAGGTGTCATAAACTTGTAAACGGTGCTTTTGGACAAATTCATCTAAAAGGGACTTCTGATTGGTTACGCTCTGCGATGGTCCTTCGCTCTCATCCTCCTTTGACAGTCTGATGTATAATGCCGCATGGTAATCCATGGGGTTGCTTATCTCTAAGTACATAATCGTCCTCCTGAAATAAGCGACCATTCATCATATATCTTATACGTCATAGCAAGGGTGTTTTTCAAGCTCTTTTTGAAGAAATACCACAAATGACCCCTGGATGATCTGGGATATGCTTACCCCGTCTTCAGGGTAGATACAGGTCACAATCAAGTCTTGTACTTGCAAAGAAACCCCTCCTTAAGAATGGTAATAGGAATGAGCAAAAATCCGACTTTCCATGAGACTACATAATAAATAATGCCATCCGACCTGCTTGAAGCATATATATTGTGCCTCGGCTTTGCAAAACTTGCGTTTTGCTCATCTCTAATGGTAAACTATATGCGGATTTTCCGCGTTGATTGCATCTTCTGGGCAAAGAAAAGCGATGGGTCATTTGACTCATCGCTGATTTCGCACTATGGAGTTGTGTTGGCGCGGTATGAAAAGAGTTGGCTTTAAGACCGTTTGTATTTATCTCAGCCACAGAGAGCCTCCTTTCTTGAGTGGCTGGGGAAAAGAGCCTGTGATGTCCTCACAAGTATATTATACGGATTTTCCCCGCCATCACCAACAAGTAAATTACATTAGGTTCTAATCCAAGTTCGATTCCGAATTCCGGACCATTTCCTGCGCCCTCGCTTCAGGCCGCGTATTTGCAGGCTGCCGCTGTGCGGCACTTCCCCGGCAGGTACGCAAAGGCATACTGTCAGCCGATCCTGTATAACTTCCGGACGAATCTATGCAGCCCTCCTTATCTCTGAGGGCGATTTCAAGGTGCGGAGCGGATGGCTTTTACCATTCATAAAATAAATACAAGACTCTGTCAGTATTTTTTGCATACACCTCAAAAAACTAAATATAGTATTTGCGTATTGACTTATACAATATATTGTGCTACACTTTGCCTGTAAATGAGTTTGCACAATTTCCCCTACTTGGGGCATGGGTCGATTGGCCTGTGTGTGGAGCGATCCACCTGTGCACGTTGTCAGGTTTGTACGTTTTTGTCAGTAGTATTGCTGCGCCATGAGAGGCCGGCTGCTGCTGGCTTTTTATTTTACGGGGTAGTAACACCCCAATGCCGCGGGAATGACGAGTGTTTGCTGTCAGGCAAACACACTGGATTTTACCAGAATCGTTGTTCCCGCTTTTTTTGCGCCCAAATGCCGTAAGGCTTTGAGGATATATCATCAAGAAAGGTGGAAACAAGAAATGAAATTCAGAC